>Ga0210036_1000034_pt1 | contig 213358 bp, 232 predicted proteins | sample CryGeymeta201515_FD_185469 | JGI IMG/M metagenome (GOLD analysis project Ga0210036, IMG submission 185469) | Groundwater microbial communities from Crystal Geyser aquifers in Utah, USA - Crystal Geyser metaG 2015-15 (SPAdes) (version 2) | ecosystem: Environmental > Aquatic > Deep subsurface >... | reverse complement strand
TACCTTTTTCACTACCACAATGTCTCTAACATCAAAAACAAAAGGATTTACTCTCATTGAACTACTCGTAGTAGTAGCCATCATTGGAATATTGGCAACCGTGGTGTTGGCATCACTTGGAAGTGCACGGGAAAGAGCCCAAGATGCAAAGATTAAGGCACTTATGAATCAAATGAGAGTCCAAGCTGAACTTTTCCAATTGGAATATGGATCTTTTCATGGAACACAAACTTCAGGACAGTATGATGATTCAATAAATGAATGTTTGTTTTCTAAATTTGATACTACTGTTTTTGATGATGGAACCGCAAGGAGTATTAGTCCGCTTGTAGCTCAAGTCACAGGAATTACCAGCAGGATGACAGTGCGAATTAGATGTGCCGTGGGAGGGAGTATAGCAGACAGCTGGGCATTTAGTGCTCCTTTGTTTAATCCAGCTTCAGGAACTACCGGTTGGTGTGTTGATAGCTCTGGAAATTCAAAGGCAGTGAATATTGATTTTACAACATTTGGGCAAGAGCTTGGAATACCTCCTGCATTAGTAGATTGTCCATAAAAAAACGAAGCTTAGGCTTCGTTTTTGCTTTCTGGTTCAAACAATCCTTGATAGTCAATTTTTGATCCAGAATTTTTAAGAAAAGTTTTTAGTTCATCTTCTAGATATTCAATTTTTGAAATGAGAACTTTTTGAGCTTCTTGGTTTTCTTCTAGCTTAAGAACTTCCTGAGTCAAATCGTCTATCTCCTGGGTAAATTCTTTGTAGGTAGCAAAGATTTCTCGTTCCACTTCAGATTTGTTTAACAACATCATTGTTTCTATTTCCTTCCTTGATTGTAATTGTTCTAAATTAGGTATTGATTCCATATTATTATATTTTTTGAGCAACATAATGCTCTGGTTTATTTCTAAGAAAATCTTCTAATTGTTCTTTTGTTAAAAGACCTTCTTGGGCTCCTATATATTGTACTACATTCATGGAATTAATTGGTCCCCATGACAGTGCTTCTTCTACAGATTTCCCAGCTGCGATTGCTGCTGTGAAGGTTGAAGAAAACGAGTCTCCAGCACCAGTTCTTTCAACAGGAGGTTTTGGATCAGGGTAAATAGGGTGGAACCAATATTGATCGGTATATGAATCATATGCATACGCACCATCTGGTCCATCAGTAACACATACAATTTTTGGTCCAAATGCATGAATGTTTTTCATAAGAACTTTTACATCAGTTTCTTCTGTATCAAGAATTTTTTGTGCTTCTTCTACGTTACAAAAAAATATTTCTGTAGCCTCATATACATTTTTAAGCTTTTCAGGTCCAAGATTAATTTGAAATGTTCCAGGTTGAAATGCCATATTAATTCCATGTTCTTTCACCCATGCTGCAATATCTTGATGGTACTGCATAGAATTTTCTCCTACTGAACTGAAGTATACCCAAGATGGTACTACTTCTTGTACTTGTTTCTTCAAGTCATAGCTATATTCCTCATGTTTGATAAGGATAGTACGTTCTGCTTGAAAAGAGAGAACATAGTGATAGTTAGTTGTTTTTCCTTCTTCGGTGGTTACCAATGAAGTATCAACACCTTGTTCTGTAAGAGCATCTAAACACTCTTTTCCAAAATCATCATCTCCTACGTGAGTCATAACGGCTGAATGAAGACCTAATCGTGCTGCTGATACTGAAGCATTAGGAGCATTTCCTACAGCCTTCACCACCTTCACACTTTCGTATGGAAGTTTTTCTCCAAAACGCATTTCAAGCATAGTAACTCCGTTTTCTACTTCAATTTCTGCTTCCTTTAATTTGATAAAAGCATCAATGACAATATCTCCAATGGCTAAAAAATCAATTTTTGAATTATTCATATGTTTTCAAGTATATCACATGAGGTATGTGATATACTGTTTTGTATGAAAACATTACGACAATATATTATCGAGGCGCAGGAGAATAAGCAGGCTATTGCACATTTCAATGTTGCAAATTCAGATATGCTTTTAGCAGTCTTCAATGCTGCAAAAAAGGTATCAGGAGAATATGGTTCACCTATTCCTTTAGTAATAGGGGTAAGTGAAGGGGAAAGAGATGCTTTTGGGGTAACTCAGTTCGTTGATTACGTGATAAGTTTACGAAATGAACATGATTATCCAATATTCACTAATGCTGATCACACGTATAGTGTTGAACGTACAAAAGAAGCAATTGATGCAGGTTTTGATATGGTTATCTATGATGGAAATGAGGTAAGTAAAGAAGAAAATCTTAGAAATACTAAAGAGGTAGTAGCCTACAAAAATGAAATTAATCAAGATTGTTTGGTTGAAGCTGAATTTGGATATATTGGTTCAGGATCAAGTATTAAAGATGAAATTCCAGATGGGGTATCAGAAGAAACCATGACAAAACCAGAAGAAGCGAAAGAATTTGTTACGCAAACAGGAATTGATCTACTTGCACCTTCAGTAGGGAATGTTCATGGAATGGTAAAGTCTGGAAATCCAGCTCTTGATCCTAAGAGAGTTTCAGATATTCTGCTTCTTACACAAACACCATTAGTATTACATGGTGGATCAGGTTCTTCAGATGAAGACATTGATGCTGTAATTGATGCAGGTATCTCAATGATTCACATTAGTACTGAATTACGAGTTGCATACAAGGAGGGTCTCCAAAAAGGTCTTCACGAATTTGATAGTCTTGCACCATACAAGTATGCACAATATGCAATGTCACAAGTTCAAGAGATTGCAGAACAAAAACTTAGAAGATTTTTTAGAGTCTTTTAGTGTAAATATGGTATCTTGACAAAGTTCAAATAGTTGTGGATAACTAATTGACATATTGTCTGGATGACATACTCTTTATCTTAGCTCTCCGGTATCGGGGATTTTTGTTTGAAAGAACATACGTCCTTGCTACTGCTGTGAGTGTATATATTGATACGGAGTTGATGGAGCACATACCATCATTTATGACGAAATTTACACATACAACTATTACAAAACCACTACAGCATCCAGTGTATAAGATTGCGGTACTGGTATACATTATTTACTTTATTTTTTCACCAAACGTGTTTGCGCAAACTGTGCAAGCTCCAGATGAATTACAGGTTCAACAAATTCTTGAAGAAGAAAAAGAAACTGAAATTGATCCACGAGTGGAAAAAATTGAAGCATATTACAAGACTCATAATCTACCCCTTGCAGCTTACGCTCAGGAATTCGTAGATGCAGCTGATACCTATGGTATTGACTGGCGATTACTACCAGCGATTGGATTCATTGAATCAACAGGAGGAAAGTTCGCATGTAAAACAGCTACGTATAGTCCGTTTGGTTGGGGGTCATGTAAGATTAACTTTGATTCCTACGAGCATGCCATTGAAGTGACCGCTATGAACTTAGGGGGACACAACCCAAGAACTGCTCACTATTACAAGGATAAAACCTTGAAAGAGAAGTTATACGCATATAACTCAGTTATTCCAACGTATCGTCAAAAGATTTTACGTGAGATGGAAAAAATTGAGGGATAAAAAAATACCGGAGCAATCCGGTATTTTTATATTGCCAGTTTGTACCGAACTGACGTTTTTGCTTTCAAACGATCGATTGTTTTTTGAAGTTGTGACTGTGTCATTTTGTTTCGAAATCTTCTTTCTTTAACAATATCTCTTTCAGGACCTCCTCTTCTGATGAGGACCCAAGAGAAATCATCTGATTCTCCATGTTGTGCGAAATCAACATAGAAATTAACTTTTTCCTTCCTGTTGAAAATTTTCAGTTTTGAAAAAAAATTATCTTTTTCTCGTTCGCTTATTTTTTTTGAAGGTAATAATTCCTTGGTAAGTTTGCTAAGTGCTTCCATTTTCTAAGGTTTTTATTTTGAAAATATTATACATTATATAAATATATTAAGTCAATATTTGTTCAGGTAAAAATTGATACACTTGAATCTATGAATATTCCTGAACATGCATATATTGAAGAGGATGTACTTCTGGTACATAAGCCAGTAGGTATGAGTTCTTTTGATGTAATTAGAAGATTACGACCTATCCTTGGTATACGAAAATTAGGTCATGCAGGAACCCTTGATCCATTAGCTCATGGCTTGATGATTATTGGAATACAATCTGGAACTAAAAAAATGGATGATTATCTTAAACTTCCTAAGGTATATACAGCATCAATTATTCTTGGAAAATCTACAACCACAGGTGATCAAGAAGGTGAAGTTCTTGAGGAAAAAGCAGTTATCAAAGCAGATATAAAGGCAAATGATTTAGAAGCAGTAGTTTTGGGTATGCAAGGAGAACACTCACTTACCGTTCCTATTTATTCAGCGATAAAAGTAGAGGGAAGACCTTTATATTGGTATGCAAGGAATAATCAAGAGCCACCATACATACCCAAAAAGCCAATGAACATTGAAAGTATTCAACTGCTTGATCACTATAAATCAGGAGATACGTATATCGTATCTATTCGCTTTGAAGTGAGCTCAGGAAGTTATATCAGGACGCTTGCAGAAGAATTTGGAAAGAGAATGGGATACCCAGCATCTCTTAAATCATTGTATAGGGTTTCAATTGGCCAGTATCAAGATCAACATGCATACCGATTATTAGAGAATGACTAGTGTGATATACTAATAGTATTACAAGTAACAAAAAACATGTATGAATATTTTTTTTCAGGCAAGAAACATTGATATTAATCAATCCTCAAAAGAGGGTATGGCAAATAGGATGTATGGATTAAATAAATTCTTTTCTCCACATGCACGTGCCTTTATTGATGTAGAAAAAACAAGAGCAAGTCACAATGGTCACGACCTTTACTATGTTTCAATTCACATTGAAGATGGAAAAGACCGATACTTTACCGAAGATTATCAAGAAAATATAAGAAAAAGTTTTGATCATGCTTATGGTGAAATATTTAGACTCGTGAGAGACGATCGAAGTAAATCAAGAAGTCTTGCTAAAAAAGCAGGTGCACAATTAAAAAAAATATTTAAACGAGGATAATTACATTATGAAACCATTAATAACGTTATTCGTACTGATAGCTGTTGCTTTGGGACTACAAGCATTGCTACCTCAGAATCAAGAAGATACGAATATTATCAATACTAATCAGGAAACTATGAAAGCAATCATTACCACAACAAAAGGAGAAATCGAATTAGAACTACTTACTGATTTAGCACCAAATACGGTAGCAAATTTTGTAAATTTAGCAGAACAAGATTTTTACAATGGAGTTAAATTCCACCGAGTAATCAGAGGATTTATGATTCAAGGAGGTGATCCACTTACCAAAGATGATGCATCTATCGATCTATGGGGAACAGGAGGTCCTGGATATACCTTTGAAGATGAAATTCATCCAATGAATGAGAATAAGGTAGGGACTATTTCAATGGCTAATGCAGGTCCAAATACTAATGGTTCTCAATTCTTCATTAATACGGCAGATAACGATTTCCTAAATGACAAGCACACTGTTTTTGGAAGAGTAATCTCAGGAATGGATGTAGTGTCAGCAATTGAATCAGTACAAACAACGCCAGGATACGATCGACCAGTAGAACCAATATCTATTATCAGTATAATCATTGAACAATAATATGGACTTTGAAAAAATGGAAGCGCGAACATCAAAGCAGATGCTTGAAGAACTTGAAAGAGATATTGCAGAAGCAAAAACTCATGCAAGTGATGTAAAAAAGGTATAAGAAAGTGAAAAAGCAACATTTACCAGAGAAAATATGCATTATCTGCAATAGGCCATTCTCCTGGCGAAAAAAATGGGAACGAAGTTGGGAAGAAATACGATATTGTAGTAAATCATGCAAAACAAAAGCACCTCGTTAGGTGCTTTTGTTTTGCAAATATTGCTGATATGACATTTCATTTTTTCCTTCAGGTATAACAGAGATAATATTGAATTTCATTTCTGTACATTCCGCTTCAGTAACCTTTATTCTTTTTCCATTATCAAAGAAGAATACGCCAGGCCATCGTTTGAATGCTTTATATTTCCTTATCTTTTCGATATCAGTATCGTTACTAATATTACCATCAGATTTTTCTATCTTGTAACAATAGCTTGCTTTGTCGTGATCTTGTTCTTTTGGTGATATTTCACCTGAAACCCAAGGAACAATAGTGGAAGCAAGTAATGTTCCTCCGTGGATTGAAAGTTTTTCAAAGAGGGTATATTGATCATCATCTGCTTGAATTGGAAGTATTTCTTGAGTGATAATAGGGCCATGGTCCATTTTCTCATCCATAAGCATAATGGTTGATCCAGTTATTTCATCACCTGCTTTTAATGCAGATTCAATAGGTGAGGCTCCACGATATTTAGGTAATAATGAAGTATGTACATTCAATGTTCCATATTGAGGAATATCTAGAATATCCTTCTTAAGGATGTATCCATATGCAGCGACAATATTGAGATTGATATTTTTCTCGTTAAGTATTGAAGCTATTTCAGATGGATTGTGTGGTTGAATAACTTTAATATTGTTTTCTAGTGCCCATTGTTTTACAGCACTGTAGGTAATGACTTGTTTTCTGCCAACTTTTTTGTCAGGAGCTGTGACAACGATTGTTGGGAGTAAGGCATGTTGTTTGAGTACCTGAAGTATATTTGCTGAAAACTCAGGAGTTCCAAAAAAAGCAAAAGATATATGATTCATATTATTCTTGTGATTGATTAATTTCTTGTTCTGTCATATCTCTTACATTACGTGCTTTGTCTACAAAGAGGATTCCATGGAGATGATCAGTTTCATGTTGAAAGATATGTGCTAGAAGACCAGATGCTGTTTCTTCAAATAGCTCTCCTTTCTCGTTATATGCACGAATACTGACTTCAACATGTCGCTTTACCTGACCCAATTTCCAGCGACAAGAAAGACATCCTTCATCTAACCATTTTGTCTTTTCAGATTCATAGGTAATTTGAGGGTTGATATATACCAAATTATGGTTTTCTGCTTTTTCAAATATACCAGGAGAAACAACAAAAATCTGCAATGATATTCCAATTTGTGGTGCAGCTAAGGCAACACCATCTTTTTGTGTAGCTAATGCTAATTTCATTTCTTTGATTGCGTGTTGAATTGAAGCTGACCCAATTTCTTCTGTCCTTACGTAATGTGCTACTTTCCGTAATACTTCATTTCCTTGTTGTACAATTGCTTTCATGCTTCTAGTATAACGGTAAGTAGTGAAGGTTCAAGTAAAATAACAGCAGAAAGTGCTGTTATTTTAGTTGCTTGATATATTTCTTTAATTCAGATATTGTGACAATATCTTGTTTCCTTGTCTCTAAATTTCTAACTATTACTGTTCCATCAAGAGCTTCTTTTTGACCAAAGATGATAGAGTAGGGAATTGATAGTTGTTCTGCATTTGCAAGTTGAGCACTTAGAGAATCTTTAGAAAGAGAGTGTTTTATCGGAATATTGAGTTCTCGTAATACTTCAATTATTCCAAGAGCTTGTGCACGAGCTTCAAAACCTAATTGGATAAAATAGAATTTTGCAGGTTTCCTAATTTTAGGACTGAAAGCATGTTCATCTGCTATTTCAAGAATCCTATCAACACCTAAGGCTAATCCAACAGCTTCAACGTTCTTGTTATGTCCCATTGCTTTTGCAAGTCCGTCATATCTTCCTCCACCACCTAAAGCTAATACTTTTTCATTCTCATGTGTCGCAACTGTGAAGAATTCAAATACAGTGTGGCTGTAATAATCAAGACCTCGCACTAAGGTGTGATCGATTTCATAGGGTATATTACTTGCATCTAAGTATTCAAGTACTTTTTTAAAGTGTTGCTTACTTACCGTGTTGAGTGTCGATAACAGTGTTGGAGCTTCTTTGTTAACAAGCATTGTTTTAGGATCCTTTGAATCAAGAATTCTCAATGGATTAGTCACCATTCTTTCTTGATCAGCTTCACCTAATTTTTCTTTGTGTTTTTTGTAATATGAGACTAACTCTTTAAGATATTGCTTCCTGTTATCTGCATCTCCTAAGGTATTTATCCTCACTTGAATTTCTTTTCCGGTTTCTTTGAGTATTTGATAACCAGTTTGAATAACAATGGCATCTAATACTTCTTTTGGGGAACCAAGTACTTCAAGACCAAATTGATAGAATTGTCGATATCTTCCTTTTTGTGGTCGTTCATGACGAAAGAAAGGTCCACCATAGTATAGAAAGATTGGTTGGGGTAATGAACCCATCCCGTGCTCTATGTATGACCTCATAACAGAGGCAGTCCCTTCTGGTCGTAACGAAAGCACATCACCTCCTTTGGTAGTGAATGAATACATTTCTTTGACCGCATCATCATCGGCATCTAATCCTTTAAGAAAAACACCAGAATTTTCAAGAACTGGTGTTTCTATTCCAGAAAAACCATAATACACAGCAATTTCTTGAGCTTTCTCAAAGAATCCTTGTTTTTTGTAGAAATCATCACCCGCAATATCACGCATACCCTTTGGGGTTTGAAGGAGATCTTTTGTTGTTTTTTCTTTACCCATATTATTCAATTACTGAAGTTACTTCATGGTTATGTTCACCAGGGTGCATACCAATTCCAGAGAGAGGGAACAGTCTTAAGAATGTTTTTCCGATAATTCTATCTTCTGTAAGTACTCCCCATGATCGTGAGTCAGAACTTGCGTTCCGATTGTCTCCCATTACAAAGTACTCATCATCAGAAAGTGTCCATTCACCATAGGTTGAATATTTTTTCGTTAAATATGGTTCATCAAGAACAATTTCAGTTCCATCTTTTTTGATGGTAATGGTAGATCCTTGTAAATTAAGGGTTTCTCCTGGAAGTCCAACAACTCGTTTGATAAGGAAACGTTTGTCATCCGAAGGAAATCTAAAAACAATTACATCTCCACGTTCTGGATTACTATTCCTATAACTTATCTCATCAATTATCAAATAATCTCCATTTGCAAGAGTAGGATGCATTGATTCACCATTTACAATGAAAGGTTGAGCAACAAACATTCTAATTGGAATAACAATGATAAATGCAATAAATGCAAATCTTAGGAGTTCAAAGAATTCTTGTCTTTTTGTTTTCTTCACTATATTCATGGTAACATCATATCATATGAGAAATAAACGAACTAATTGGCTATTTGGAATAATTATTATTGTTTCTGCACTAGCTTTTTTCTTTTTTCCACGATCCATATCAAATAATTTTCAAGGATATAGTATTAAAGAAGTTACTTTCGAAGAAAATATGTTTAGCATGTGGGTTGCAGATACTCCTGTAAAACGATCACTAGGGCTTTCGGGAATTTCAAAACTTAACGCTCATCAAGGGATGATTTTTGTGTTTACAGAAGAAAGTAATTATCCATTTTGGATGAAAGATATGCTCATCCCATTGGATATCATTTGGTTAAATGAACAGAAAGAAGTTGTGTTTGTAAAAGAAAATGCAATGCCAGAAGATTATCCAAGTAGTTATATTCCTGATACTAATGCTTTGTATGTTATTGAAGTGCGCGAAGGGACGATACAATCATTGAATATTGAAATAGGGGATTCATTTGAATTGTAAAAGCATTCACATTGTAATACAATCATAAGTATGAAATCAAAAGGATTTACCCTCATTGAACTACTCGTAGTTGTTGCTATCATTGGAATACTTGCAACTGTGGTTCTGGCTTCACTTGGAAGTGCGCGAGCAAAAGCAAAAGACGCTGCGGTAAAAGCTGGACTTATGAGTTTTAGAAATCAGGCTGAACTCCGATATTTAACTGACGGAAATTATAATAATATCTGTAATTTCAATCCAAATAGCGAAACTCTTAATTTATTCATAGATACTCTTTCAAAGAATGGAAGTGCGAATAATTCTGCCAGTGTATGTATCGATACTAATTCAGAATATTTTGCAACAGTTTCAGCACCGACAGCGGGTTCTAATTACGGTAATTCTGTAGGCCCAGATGCTTGGTTAGCTACTATTTCATTAAGCGATGGAACTTGGTTTTGTGTTGATTCAGAAGGCTTTTCTGAGGTAGTTTCTGGAAGAAGAAATGATAATGTAAATAATAATTGTGCATTGTAACTCTGAGTATTACATATGAAAATAAACAGCTATTAGCTGTTTATTTTCATATGTTTGTATCTATAAGCCGGATTCTGTAATCGATGACTATTTATCTTGATTTCTTGTTGCCAAGAAATTCTTTGCGGCACGAATGCTCAAAGGCAAACTCGACCTTGCATACTGGTAAGGGTTTAGCCGTTTCACTGTATTGTTACCAATACACTATCCCTAAGAAGGGTTCCTCTCCTTTCGGATTAGACGTCTCTGCTCGCACCTCTTGAATTACTTCAGACGGGGGTTACCCGCTACCGTACTCCTTATATAAATAAGGGTATGTCCGGACTTTCCTCACACGTGGTGCAGTCATCCGATACAAACAATATAAGACTATGATGTTTTAAAGATAAAGCAAGGATATTAACAAGTTGGATCATTTGTTGCGAATGAGTGACGAGTTGTAGTAGTAATTGCAGATCCTGAGCTATCAACACAAAACCATCCAGGACCATTGAGTTTTACCGTTGCTAGCCATGCTGGTGTGGTAAAAACTGTTCCATTTGTTTGTGCTGGTTCAGGTGCTGAACTTGGGTCATAGTAACCACCATTGGTATCTCTACATGCATTATTTACGGTTCCACTATCTCCTGACTTATAAAAAGCTTCTCTAAATAGCTTTCCAGATTCTGAATCTGGATCACAGACTGTGTTGTAGCTTCTTGTGTATGCATATTGTGTTTCAGCTTGCACAAGCATTTGTGAAAGAGATGTTTTGATAGCTGAGTCAGCTGCATTTGTTTTGGCACCACCTAATGATGCTAATACTATCGTTGCAAGTATTCCAATAATGGCAACAACTACTAATAGTTCGATAAGGGTAAATCCTTTGGTTTTCATATATGCCAATTATATATGAACACACAGCATCTTGCTATTCCATATACCTTACGTATCATAAAGATATGACCTTTCATGTTATTACTATTTTTCCTCAACTCTTTGATTCATATTTAAGTGATTCAATTCTTAAACGTGCTATTTCTGAAAAAAAAATAGTTGTTAAATTTTATAATCCAAGAGATTTTACTAAGAATAAACATAACAAGGTTGATGATGTTCCATATGGTGGGGGACCAGGCATGATTATGCAAGTTGATCCAATAATAAGAGCATACAAGAAGGCAAGAGGTCGAAGCGAAAAGAAAAAGTTTAAAACAATCATCCTTTCACCAGGAGGTGAACTGTTTTCAACAAATTATGCAAAAAAATCTGCAAAAACTTACACTGATATTATCCTTATCTGTGGACGCTACGAGGGTATTGATTCACGGGTAAAGAAAATAACTAAAGCACAAGAGGTATCTATCGGTGATTATATTCTAACTGGAGGAGAACTTGCGTCTATGGTTATCATTGACTGTATTGCAAGACAAATTCCAAGTGTACTAGGGAATAATCAGTCACTTGAAGAAGAAAGAATATCTTCTCATGAAATGTACACTCGACCAGCAATATATGAGCATGAAAAAAAGAAGTACAAGGTTCCAGATGTGTTAATGTCAGGTGATCATAAGAAAATTGATGAATGGCGAAGCCAACACTAGTTATTTACTAATTAATTTTACGTGTTAAAATAATAATCGAAAACTTAAACTTTGTATTATGAAAAAAAATTTAGCTATTGCTATGATTAAAAACATTACAATTTCATCACGTTCTGGTGACTACAGAAAACTGTATTTCACAAGAAGAAAAACTTTTTAATAACCTTAAAAACATAAAAAGAGCCTGTTTCAGGCTTTTTTCTTGACCTACCTTAAAAAATGATTAATATCAGCTTTAACTAAAACGATTGAGTTACTGCTGGGTTTGGTTGCTGTTATTAGATTCCAACATGGTGAGTATGTCTGCTTACATAATCACTATTTAACTACATATATATTGCCAGGGTTTTTCTCTGGTTTTGTTACGTTATGAAAACACGCGAAAAGAAGTACTTTTCAAAGTACAAGAAACCGCTGATTGAAATTCCTGACTTGGTTGAAAACCAAGTTGCTTCATATGAAGATTTCATCACCAAAGGACTGAAAGAAGCTATCTTAGAATTCTCCCCTATATCAGATTACTCAGAAAAAAAGTTTGACTTAGCATTTCTAGGTTTTGACATTCAAGAACCTGAATTTGATGAGTACTATGCTCGAGAGAATAAAGAAACATATCAAGGAAGATTAACTGCAAAAGTTAAACTCCACAACAAGTCACTTGATTCAAGTAAGGAAGAAGAAATTTTTATTTCTGAAATTCCTTACATGACTCCTCACGGTACTTTTATCATTAACGGAATTGAACGAGTTATTGTTCCTCAGTTAGCAAGAAGCTATGGGGTATTTTTTACCGATGAAGAAACAGCAAAAGGAACCTTTTATGGTGCAAAAATCATTCCTGCTCGAGGAGCTTGGATTGAATTTGAATCAAGTAAGGATGGAGCTGTGTATGTTCGTATCGACAAGAAACGAAAATTCCCAGTAACTTCATTGTTAAGGATTTTTGGTTTGGAAACAAATCAAGAAATTACAGAATTTTTTGCAAAAGATGAAATCGTTGCAAAACAAATTGCCCAGACACTAGCTCAAGACAAAACACAGAATAAGTTATCAGCATATGCTGATGTATATCGAAGGATTCGAGATGGGGAAGTTGCTTCACCTGAAGCACTAGAAGAGTACTTCACTGCTATTTTTGGTGAAACCCTTTATGACCTCTCAGAAGTTGGACGATATCACTTTAATAAAAGATTTGACCTTAAGCTTCCTAAGAAAGGAGGATCATACGATCAAACTCTTTCACTTGAAGATATCAAAATAATCGTAACTAAAATTGCACATCTAAATGCTGATCCATATGCACAAGCAGATGATATTGATCACTTAGGATCTCGACGCGTTCGTTTCGTTGGGGAGCTTTTGGAACAAAAAGTTCGACAGGCAATGTCACAAATGAAGCGAAATATTAAGGATAGAATGTCTACTATTGATAGTGATAACGTAACAGCCGTTAACCTTATCAACCCACGACCATTTCAGGCTCGTGTAAAAGAATTTTTCGCAACCAACCAGCTATCACAATACATGGATCAAGAGAATGCTCTTTCTGAGATCTCTCACCTTCGAACCCTCTCTGCACTAGGAAAGGGAGGACTTACCCGTGAACGAGCTGGTTTTGAGGTACGTGACGTACACCCATCTCACTATGGACGTGTTTGTCCTATCCACACCCCTGAAGGTCAAAACATCGGGTTGATTTTACGTATGTCAGTGTATGCACGTATTAATCACTTCGGAATGATTGAAGCCCCATACGCAAAGGTAGTTAATGGAAAGGTAACGAACGAAATTGAATACCTAAATGCAATGGATGAAGAAAAAGTTGTCATCGCTCACGCATCAAATGCATATGATGATAACGGTAATTTCAAAAATGAAATCGTAGAAGCACGTATCAAAACGAAACCTGGAATCGTTAGCAAAAAAGATGTTAACTATATAGACGTAGCAACTAACGCAGCATTTTCAGTTGCAACTTCACTGATTCCTTTCTTGGAAGCAGATGATGCAAACCGATCATTGATGGGATCAAACATGATGAAGCAAGCAGTACCATGTATTATCTCAGAAGCCCCTATCGTAGGAACAGGAATGGAAGAAAAAGCAGCACTTGATACTGGTCGTGTAATTATTTCACGTGGTTCAGGAACTGTTGTTGAAGCTGATGGAAAACACATTGTAGTAAAGGATGCAAAAGGGAATAAAGAGGAATATAAGTTAATTAACTTTATTCGAACAAACTCAAACTCATTCTTCCACCAACGATTAAACGTTACGGTAGGTGACAAAGTGAAAAAAGGAGATGTTCTTGCAGATACTTCAACTACAGATCGTGGTCAACTTGCTATTGGACAAAATGTTCTTGTAGCTTTTATGTGTTGGAATGGTCAAAACTATGAAGATGCGATTATCCTTTCAGAGAAACTAGTTAAAAACTCAATCTTTACCTCAATCCGTATCGATGAATATGAATGTGTCGTTCGTGATACAAAACTAGGAGAAGAACAAACAACTATTGATATTCCAAACGTTGGAGAAGCTCGTTTGAGAAATCTAGATGCAGATGGAATTGTTAGAGTTGGAGCACAGGTAGGTGAAAACGATATTCTTGTTGGAAAAGTTTCACCAAAAGGAGAAACAGAATTAAGTCCTGAAGAAAAACTTCTACGATCAATTTTCGGAGAAAAATCAAGAGATGTAAAAGATACGTCACTACGATTAGGATATGGAAAGAAGGGACGAGTAATTGGAGTTAAAGTATTTTCACGAGAACAAGGACACAAACTTGAGTCAGGAGTATTAAAGAAAATATATATTGAAGTAGCTCAGTTACGTAACATCAAGGTTGGAGACAAGTTAGCAGGACGTCACGGAAACAAGGGAGTTATCTCTGTTATCCTTCCTGAAGAAGATATGCCATACATGGAAGATGGAACTCCAATTGATGTAATTCTTACACCACTTGGAATCCCTTCACGTATGAACTTAGGGCAAATTCTTGAAATGCACTTAGGACTTGCTGCAAATACCCTTGGGTACCAAGCAATCGTTCCTTCATTTGCAGGAGCAACAGCAGAAGAAATTGCAGAAGAACTTAAAAAAGCTGGATTCTCTGAAACAGGAAAAGTTTCATTGTATGACGGTCGTACAGGAGAAAAATTTGATCAGGATGTTGCAGTTGGATATATGTATATCTTGAAACTGCACCACATGATTGATGACAAGATGCATGCTCGATCAATCGGACCATACTCACTAATTACCCAACAACCACTTGGAGGAAAGGCACAATCAGGAGGGCAACGATTTGGAGAGATGGAGGTATGGGCGCTTGAAGGATATGGAGCAGCTCACACCTTACGTGAGATGCTAACTATCAAGTCAGACGATGTTACTGGTCGTTCATCAGCTTTTGATGCAATCATCAAGGGAAGAAATATTGAACAAACCAATACACCTGCCTCATTTAACGTACTTGTTAATTATCTACGAGGACTTTCTCTTGATGTTGCACTAGGTTCTCGATCATTTACTGATGTAAGTGTAGAAGAGGATGAAGAGCCAAAAGAGAAAAGAGAAATTGAAATGGTATTAGAAGAAGAGACTAACGAAGAAGCATAATCATATGAGTATAAAAGATATTGAAAACCTAGAGCGAGATATCAATCACGGAGAGATTGCTTCTATTCGTTTAGCAGCACCTGATACCGTTCGATCATGGTCACATGGTGAGGTAATTAAGCCAGAAACTATTAACTACCGAACTGGTCGTTCAGAACGTAATGGATTATTCGATGAGCGTATTTTTGGTCCAGAAAAAGATTACGAATGTTACTGTGGAAAGTATAAAGGAATTCGATACCGTGACATTGTTTGTGAGAAATGTGGTGTTGAAGTAACACGTTCAGTTGTACGAAGAAGTCGTATGGGACACATTGAACTTGCTTCTCCTGTCGCACATATTTGGTTCCTTCGTGGAATTCCATCTCGAATGGGATTACTATTAGATATTCCAGTATCACAACTAGAGAAAGTAGTATACTTTGCAAATTACATTATCATAAATGTTGATGATAAGGCAAAAGAAAACATTCTTCGTGATTTGCACAAAGAGTATAAGGCAAAGCTTAAGACTTTAGAAAAAGATGAGGACAAGGAACGATTAAAAGAACTATTCTCGCAAACGCAAAGAGATATTGAAGGTATTGAAAAATATCGAGTTATCACCGAGCAAGAATTTAACATTTATTCATTGAAATTTGGAGCAATGTTCGAAGCAAGTATTGGAGCAGAAGCAATCTACCAGATTTTCAAAGAACTTGACCTTACCGTAATTGAAACAGAGCTAACAAAAGAAATCGAAAAAACGAAATCATTAGCTAAACGAACAAAGTTAGAAAAGAGAGTTTCACTTATCCGATCTTTGGCTCGAGAAAATCTTCGACCTGAGTGGATGTTCCTACAAGTTATTCCAGTTATTCCTCCAGCACTACGACCTATGGTTGCACTTGAAGGAGGGCGATTTGCAACTTCTGATATCAATGACCTATACCGAAGAGTAATCAACAGAAACAATCGACTTAAAAAGTTGATGTATATTGGAGCACCTGAAGTAATTTTGAGAAATGAAAAACGAATTCTTCAAGAAGCAGTTGATTCAATGATTGATAACACAATCAGAAAGCATTCAGGAACTGTTGCTATGTCACAATCACAGCGACGTCCTTTGAAATCACTATCTGATAACTTGAAAGGAAAACAAGGGTTATTCCGGCAAAATCTTCTTGGAAAACGAGTAGATTATTCTGGACGTTCAGTAATCGTAGTTGGTCCAAAACTTGCACTTGATCAATGTGGACTTCCAAAAAATATGGCACTTGAACTATTCCGACCTTTTGTTATTTCAAAAATAATCGAAAGGGAACTTGCTTTCAACGTTAGAGGAGGAGGAAAACTGTTAGAAGAACCAACTGATGAAATTTGGTCAATTCTAGAAGAAGTTATTGATGGAAAATATGTTCTTCTTAACCGTGCTCCAACTCTTCACCGACTATCAATTCAGGCATTTAAACCTATCTTGATTGAAGGAAAGGCTATTCAACTACACCCATTGGTATGTAGCGCTTTCAACGCTGACTTCGACGGAGACCAAATGGCTGTACACGTACCTCTTTCAGATGAGGCACAGTTAGAAGCAAAAGAATTAATTGCATCAAACAAAAACCTTCTAAAACCTTCATCAGGAACACCAATTGTTTCACCTTCACAGGATATGGTCCTTGGAGTATTTTGGATGACCAAGGCAATTGAAGGAGCAAAAGGAGAAGGAAAGATTTTCTCATCTCCTAATGAGGCAATTACCGCATACGATTTCGGAAAGGTAGATTTTAGAGCAAAAATTAGAGTACTTGGAACTGAATCAGTACGATACAGTGAATTTGAAGGAAAACCTTTTGAAACAACCGTTGGAAGACTTTTGTTTAACAGTATTCTTCCTAAAGATTATGGGTATTTAAACCATGAGATTAAGAAAAAAGATCTTTCTCGAATTATCTTCGATTTAATCAATCAATACGGTATTGATGCTACTCCTGCTGTATTGGATAAGATTAAGGATTTCGGATTTAAGTATGTGACTTACTCAGGTTCAACTTTTGGATTTTCAGATGCGATTGTTCCTCCAAAGAAGAACGATATTATCGATGAAGGAAAGAAACGTTCACTGTTAATTCAGGAGCAATTTGAAGATGGACTTATCTCAGAAGAAGAACGATATCGAAAAACTATTGAACTTTGGGAGGGTGTTAAGGTTGATGTTCAACAAGTTATTACTGACAACATCGGATCATCAGAATCAATTTATGACATGGTGGTATCAGGAGCTCGAGGATCAGCTTCAAACATGCTACAGATGGCTGGTATGAAGGGGGTTATCGTAAACGCTGTTGGAAAGGCAATTGACTTCCCAATTCTTCATTCATATAAAGAAGGACTTACTCCTATTGAATACTTTATTACCACTCACGGATCTCGTAAGGGACTTACTGACACGGCACTTAAAACTGCATCAGCAGGATATCTAACACGACGACTTCATGACGTAGCTCAAGATGTTGTAGTTACTTCAGCTGATTGTGGAACTAAAAGGTCTTTGTTGGCAACAGAACAGAATTTTGACGGAGTAGTAAAACCACTTCAAGATACTATCGCAGGACGAGTTGTAGCTGATACCGTTAAAGATGCTAAAGGAAATACTTTGTACAAGAGAAACGACCTTCTTTCAAGAGAGGATGCACAAAATATTGTAGATGCAGGAGTTACTGAAGTTCAAATCCGAAGTTTACTGACGTGTGAAAATATTCACGGAGTATGTCAAAAATGTTACGGACTTGATCTAGGAAGAAATGCAATGGTAAAGGTTGGAGAAGCTGTTGGAACTATTGCTTCACAATCAATTGGAGAGCCAGGAACACAGCTAACGCTTAGAACCTTCCACGCGGGAGGGGTTACTGGTCTTGATATTACAACTGGACTTCCACGTATTGAAGAAATTTTTGAAAAACGATCAAACCTTAAATCACCAGCAATCATTGCTGAAGTTGACGGTATGATTTCAGATGTAAAGAAGGTTGATGGTACTACTATCATTGAACTACTTGCAGAAAAAGAAGTTAAATTGAAACATGCTGATGGAAAAACAATCAAGTATGAAATTGATGTAAGAAGAACTCCAATAGTAAAGAAAGGGGATATGGTAGAAAAAGGACAACTCCTTACTGATGGTTCAGCTAACATGATTGAACTCTTTGATATTGCAGGAACTGAACGAGCACAACAGTACATTGTTTCAGAAGTAGCAAAGGTGTACGAGCTAAACTCAGCTCCAGTAAATCAAAAGCATATTGAAATTATCACTCGTTTGATGTTCTCAAGAAGACGAATTACCACACCAGGTGATACCCGATTCTCAACTGGAGAAATTGTAGAAAATTACGTACTTCAAAAAGAAAATGAAGCGGTAAAGGCTATGGGTCTTCTTGAAGCAAAAGGAGCTGTGGTAATCCGTGGAATTTCAGAAGTTGCTCTTTCTACTAAATCTTGGCTTTCATCTGCTTCATTCCAACATACAACACGTATCTTGGTAAACGCTGCTTCAGCTGGAGAACAAGATGAACTAAGAGGACTTAAGGAAAATGTTATTGTTGGAAACCTAATCCCAGCAGGAACAGGATTTAGATCAGACTTTATCGACTTTAGTCAAATTAAGAAAAGAAACTTAAACGATACTGATCTTGAGGCACTTGAACGAGAACTTTCAGAAGAATAAATATATATGACGACTAACCACACTGATTTAATAAAAGAAAAATTAAGCATCTTGGATGTGGTTGGTTCGTACGTCAGCTTAGAAAAGGCAGGGAAAACTTGGAAAGGGAAATCACCTTTTACCAATGAAAAAACCCCGTCTTTTTTTGTATCACCAGACAAGGGATTCTTCTATTGTTTTTCATCAGGAAAAGGGGGAGACATGTTCACCTTTATACAAGAAATTGAACGTGTGGATTTCAGATCAGCACTTTCTCTTCTTGCAGAAAAAGCAGGTGTTTCACTTGAGCAACAAGGTGATACTGACAAAACAAAACGTCTGTTTTCACTTATCGATGATGCTGCTAAATACTATGAAGTACATCTTCGTAAGGACACCAAGGTAGTTGAGTACTTATTGAATCGCGGTTTAACGAAACAAACTATCATTGATTTCAGAATTGGTTTTGCACTTGATTCATGGTCAGATATGTATGATTTCCTTAAGAGAAAAAAATACTCTGATGAGGAAATTGAAGATGCAGGACTAACTATCAAAAAAGAAAAAGGTGGATACTATGACAGGTTTCGATCTCGTATTATGTTTCCACTCTTTGATGCACAATCACGTATTGTTGGTTTTTCAGGAAGGATTTTCACCGAGAATCCTGATGAAAAAGGAGCAAAATATGTAAATAGTCCTCAAACAGTACTGTATGACAAATCAAAGATATTATATGGATATCATCGTGCCAAAGGTGACATATCAAAAGAAGACTTTTGTATCATCACTGAAGGTCAGTTTGATGTCATTATGGCTCAGCAGATAGGTTCAGTGAATACTGTTGCTGTTTCAGGAACAGGATTAACTGATGATCATATCTCACTTGTCAAACGCTTTACCAACAATCTCTATCTTGCTTTTGATTCTGACAGTGCAGGGATAAAGGCAACAAAAAGAAGTGTTTTGAAAGCATATGAACATGGAATGAAGGTGAAGGTAATTGCCTTACCTGAGGGAAAAGATCCAGCAGATATTATCAAAGCAACACCTCCTTTGTGGCATGTATTAATTAAAGATGCTAAAGACTATATCGATTTTCGTCTTGATGTATATGTAACATCAAATCCAAATAGTGATTTCGATCACAAATATGCTTTTGTCACCACTGAAATTTTTGAATTCGTATTTCTTCTTGAAAGTCAGGTTGTTCAAGATATGATCTTACAAAAGCTAGCTTTGTTTGTAGGGGTTCAAGCAGAAGCCATGAGGAAAGATTTCTCTTCATTTACACCTCAAGAAACATTAGTGTTTCAAGAGATAAAGACACCTGAAACTTTTGAAAAAAAAGACAATTTGGATATAGAGGATATGATCGGAAGCTATCAATTACTCCTAAACTCATATGCAACTGAATTTGTTGAAGACAAATCAAATATTGATGAGATGATATTGCTTGGTTATGAAAGAAACATCAATGACATCATTAATGAATTCGATACTACTAAACTTGAGATGCTAAGTTTCAAAATGGAAACTCAGTATGCTCATGAAAAATATGATCGGGTATATGATCACTTGTATCAAACACTAAAGAAGCAATGTATTAAAATATTGAATAAAGAATCAGAAGAAATAAGTAGGCACATACGTTCCAAAGAACAAGAGAAAGATCAAGAAGCTCTATTTATGTTAATAAAGAAAAGCCAAGAGATTAGAAGAAAAATTGACCACCTAATTAGTAATGAATAACATACCTATGACTGCTAAAAAAACAAACAAAAAAATATCAACAGAACATGAAATGTTTACCTTAGATGATATGAATAATCCGATTCTCATTAGTAAAGAAGAAGAGGAACGTGATGCAAAAGCAAAAGAACTCATTGAAAAGGGAAAGAAAAGAAGATTTTTAACCTATGCTGAAATCCTTAAAGAGTTTCCAAATATTGAAGATGACATAGCTTTTCTAGATGAACTGTACACTCGTATTTCAGATGCAGAGATTGAGGTAGTTGAAGGAGGTCATTCATCAGGAGGTGGTGGTCTACTTGATCTTGATATGACTGATGAGAAGCTCCTTGAAAAGGATTTCAATACAAAGAAAGCTCCACCAACAAAAGATTCAATTCAAATGTATTTGCGTGAAATTGGACAATATCCACTTATCAAAGCAGCAGAAGAAGTTTCACTTGCAAAACGTATTGAAGCAGGAGATGAAGAGGCAAAGAATCTTCTTGCAAAAGCAAACCTTCGTTTGGTAGTTTCTCTTGCAAAGAAGTACGTTGGAAGAAGTCCTGACCTTACTCTTCTTGATTTAATTCAAGAAGGGAATATTGGACTTTTCAAAGCAGTAGAGAAGTTTGATTGGAGGCGAGGTTTTAAATTTTCAACATATGCAACATGGTGGATTAGACAATCAATCACTCGTGCACTAGCTGATCAATCACGTACCATTCGAATTCCTGTACACATGGTTGAAACTATTTCAAAATACAAGCAAACCTTCAAAAAGATGTCACAAAGTTTAGGTCGTGAACCACTTCCTGAAGAAATTGCTCTTGAAATGGAACTTGATGTAGAAAAAATCCACATGATTGGGAAAATTAATCAAACAACAATGTCACTTGAGGAATCAATTGGTTCTGATGATGATGGAAAATCTACTCGAGGAGAATTCATTGCTGATGAAATGATGCCTTCACCTGATCGTGATTCATCAAAGAAAATCCTTAAAGAACAACTAGGTGAAATTCTAGATGAACTTACCGACAAGGAACGTACCATTATTGAACTTCGTTACGGACTTGAAGATGGAATTAGTCATACTCTTGAAGAAGTAGGAAGAAAGTTTGATGTTACTCGAGAACGTATTCGTCAAATTGAAGCAAAGGTACATGAAAAAATTAGAGTAAACGACAAGATTAAAAAGCTTCAGGATTATTAAAAAGCGCATAAAGCGCTTTTTTTCTTAACGTATATGATGGTATAATCGAGATATGAAAAAATATCTGAAAGGAAAAACATGGATAGATTGGGTGAAGGTCTTACTAGCTTTGGATATTGCCATTGTCGGTATTGGATTAATCTTTCAAGAATCACTTCAAATTTTAGCTAATTTGCTTGGACCAGTTTCTCGAATAATATTCGGTATTCTTTACTTGATACTTGCAGCTCGAATAATAAAAAATGTATTTCCTGATCTATATAATGATCTTAGAAATCCATCACCTGCTTCTGATACTGATAAAGTAATACAAGAAAAAAAGAGTGTAGGGGAAATAGTTGATATGACTACAGAAAAAGTAGATCGTTTTGTTCAAGACAGAACAAAGGAGGTAAAAGATGAAATAAAGAAGGTACTTGAAGAATAAAAGCAATGCTTTTATTTTTTTATTACCTGAAACAAATATCTTTTAGAGATATGCAGCAAAAAGAAATTCAATGGTTTGAGTCAAAAGAAGTATGGATTACCTTCATATCAGGAGTAATAACGGTATTGATGAGTATTCAAAAATATTCTCACAAAGAAACTACAGATAATGACATATATGTAATTCATTCAATACTGAAAGGTTTGCTAGGTTCACTTCAATTACAATAACAAAAACACTACAGAATGTAGTGTTTTATTATGAGCCACCTGTCGGGCTCGAACCGACGACCTACGGTTTACAAAACCGTTGCTCTACCAACTGAGCTAAGGTGGCAACATGTAGGTTTCCCTACATAAGTTGATATAGTACCTGAACTTTATTCCTTACGCAATCTCGTACCGAGTAAACTCAGAAACTTCAATTCGTTCACCAATTTTTAGAGTTTTCTCATCGATAAGTTTTGCAATAGTGATTTCTGGATTCTTTACGAATGGTTGATCAAGAAGATCTTCCACTGTTTCAGGCATCATTGCTGCAATATGCAAAGAGATATCGTTTGCAAGGTCTGTGAAGTCTTGGTTACGTGCAACGTAATCAGTTTCACAACTTAGCTTTACTAATACTCCAACAGCATTATTAGGATGAATATATGATCGAATTACTCCAGAGTTTAGTTCACGATCTGCTTTCTTCAAAGCAGCTTTCGCTCCTTGTTCTCTTAGGATTTCACGTGCCTTATCCATATCTCCTTGAGCATCAGTTAGAGCTTCTTTACACTTCATAAGTGAAACTCCTGTTTCTTCTCGTAGTTCTTTAATTTGTTCTGCGCTAATTTCCATATGACTATTTTAGAGTATCAGCTACCTTTTGAGTGATATAGGTAATTGATGACAGGTTAGTATCATTTGCAACGATAGGGTGGGTAACAACATTGATATCACAGTCAGTGTTCGCAAGAGCAATAACTGGAATATTCATTTGACGTGCTTCGTTTACTGCAATGTATTCCTTTTTAGGATCAACTACAAAGAGTGCTGAAGGATTCTTCTTCATGTTTCGAAGACCTCCAAATTTTCGTTCTAGTCGTTCGATTTCACGTTCAATCATTAGTTTTTCCTTCTTTGTTTGGTATACCAATTCGTTGTTATCTTTCTTTACTTGTAAATCCATTAATCGATCTACTCGTTGTCGTAATTCTTTTGAGTTAGTTAATGTTCCTCCTAACCATCGTTCAGTTACGAAAGGCATGTCGATTAGTTCTGCTTGTTCTCGTACCATTCGTTTTGCTTCTGGCTTTGTTGCAACGAAAAGAATTTGTTGTCCTTCTGCCTTAAGTTGTGCAATGAATGAAAGAGCTGAAATAAGCTGTGTTGCTGTATCTTCAAGATTAATAATATCTTTCTTTTGTCGTGATTGAAAAATGAAAGGAACTGTTGATGGATGACGTCGTGTCTTAGTGTATCCAACATGTGCTGCTGCTTCGTACAGTTCTTGTACGAGAGTATCGTTATGTGCCATAGTTATGTTTCGTTAAAATATTAAAATGTAGAAACTGCTTGCACAATAGCATTATGCTATCGTTCTATCTCACGTACGTGAGGGGTACCTTACCCACAAGTTTGTACAAAGGTGATACTATCATAAATAGGTAGGGTATCAAGTAATTTATTTGAAAATTTCTTGGTTACGCGTACTATACAGGATATGAAACAATCACGACTTTTTACTAAAACAAGAAAAGAAGCACCTTCTGATGAAGTTGCTAAAAATGCACAACTACTTATACGAGCAGGGTATATCTACAAAGAGTTTGCAGGGGTATATACCTTGTTACCACTTGGTGTACGTGTGGTTGAAAATATAGCTAATATCGTTCGAGAAGAAATGAATGCTATTGGAGGAATTGAAACCCAATCAGCAGCTTTGCAAAAAAAAGAAGCTTGGGAAAAGAGTAATCGATGGGATGATGAGGTTCTTGATGTCTGGTTTAAGACATCATTGAAAAATGGAACAGAACTTGGATTAGCTTCTACTCACGAAGAACCTCTTGCTTCTATGATGAAAGACTACATTTCTTCATATAAAGATTTACCACGGTATGTATATGATATCCGTTCAGTATTCAGAAATGAAACACGAGCAAAAAGTGGGTTAATACGTGGTCGAGAATTCTTCTGGAAAGCATTATATTCTTTTTCTGAAAACAAAGAACAGCATGATGCATTTTATGAACAAACAAAAGTTGCATACCATAATGTATTTTCAAGAGTTGGACTAGGTGATACTACTTTCCTTACCTTTGCTTCAGGAGGTAGTTTTTCACAATACTCACATGAATTTCAAACATTGTGTGATGCTGGAGAAGATACTATCTATCTTGATACAGAAACAGGAATTGCTGTTAACCATGAAGTATATCAAGATGAAGTCCTTAACGATTTAGGTTTGAAAAAAGAGAATCTTGTAGAACATAAAGCAGTTGAAGTTGGAAACATTTTCTCTCTAGCAGAAAAATTCTCTGAACCACTTGAGCTTTCATATACGGATAAAGAAGGGAAACAACAATTGGTATACATGGGTTCATATGGAATTGGTATTTCAAGACTATTAGGGGTAATTGCTGAAAATTTGTCTGATGAAGATGGATTAGTGATGCCAGTATCAGTAGCACCTTTTTCAGTTCACCTACTAACCTTTGGTAATAATGATGCGTTATATACAGAAGCTGAAAGTTTGTACCATGATTTAAAAAATGCAGGTATTGAGGTTCTTTTTGATGATAGGTTAACCGTAGGTCCTGGAGAAAAGTTACGTGATGCTGATTTGATTGGAATTCCATATCGTTTAGTTGTTTCTGAAAAAGCTTCTCAACAAGGAGGAGTTGAACTAAAGGACAGGAAAACAAAGAAGGTTAGTTTTATTGATCCTTCACTCATTATTTCACATCTATCAGAACTTCTTAACTAATATTATTATGTCTATTTTTTCACAAATATATGATAGGTTTTCACATGATATAGGTATTGACTTAGGTACAGCAAATACCTTAGTACATGTTCGTGGTCATGGTGTTGTTATCAACGAACCTTCTGTTGTTGCATTAAACACAAAAACAAATCGAGTGGTTGCTGTAGGAAGTGAGGCTCGAGAAATGCTAGGGAGAAATCCTCACCACATTAGAGTGGTTCGCCCATTGGTTGATGGAGTAATTTCTGATTTTGATGTTACCCAAGAGATGCTTGCTTACTTTATCAAAAAAGCACAAAAAGTTTCCCCACGTTTTTTTCCTCCGCGAGTTGTTGTTGGGGTTCCATCAGGAATTACTAACGTTGAACATAGAGCGGTATATGATGCAGCACATAATGCAGGAGCTCGTGAGGTATATATCATCGAAGAACCTATGGCTGCAGCTGTTGGTTTAGGATTACCTGTTTCAGAAGCTGTTGGTTCTATGGTAATTGATATTGGAGGAGGTACTACTGATATTGCTGTAATATCTCTTTCAGGTGTTGTTCAGTCTAAGAATCTAAAGATTGCAGGGGATAAATTGAATCAGGATATTAGCCTTTACCTTCGTGATGAGTTCAAGATTCTAGTAGGTGAAAAAACTGCTGAAGAATTAAAGATAAAAATTGGAGCAGTTACTCATGATGAACATCTTGAAACTCAAGTTCGAGGAAGAGATATGGTAACAGGGCTTCCTCGTCAGATTTTGGTAAATAACTTTGATATCAAAGAGGCAATTAGTCCTTCTATTGCTATCCTTATTGAAGGGGTAAAAGAGGTTCTTGAAAAAACACCTCCTGAAATTGTATCTGACGTTATGCAAAAAGGAATTTATCTTGTTGGTGGAGGAGCAATGATTCGAGGTCTTGATAAATTAATTGAAGACGCTATTGAAATACCTGTATATGTATCTGCTGATCCTCTATATTGTGTTGTAGAAGGAACGGGAATTGTTCTTGATGACATTGATTCATATTTAGAAGTTTTAATTCACCAAGATGATGAACTCCCGTTACGATAACAAGCATCAGTGGCTGTGGGTATTTGTGATATTCATTGGTATTTCTTTAACTTCGTTGCCAACGAAAGTATACGATCTTTTTGAAAAACCAATACAAAGCATACAACAAAATGTTTCAGAAAATTATATTGAAACAGGTAATTTCTTTGAAAGAATGTTTCAAAGAAAAAAACTTCAAGAAGAGAATGCCTTACTTAAAAAGCAACTACGTACTCTTGAAGTTGATGCTATGAGAACAGATTATCTTCAATCAGTACTCTCATCATATGAGGTACTTCAATCACAGGAATTGATTCCAGCATTAGTGCTTTCTCAGTATCCATTTACACCATCAGATCATTTTATTATTGATAAGGTGGCTGAGGTTGGAGATCTTGTAGTCACTGATACTTCAGTTCTTTTAGGAGAGGTTGTTGATGTATTTGATGCAAGTTCACTTGTTCGATTATATACTCACCCAAAAAGTGTTATACAGTCAGTTACCTATCCTGAAGCTGAATTAATACAAATTCAAGGATCGTCAGTTACCTATCGTGCAAAAGTCTCACGAGATAGTGAAATTGTAGTTGGAAGTTATCTTTACTCACAAGAATATCCGGGTTATTTACTTGGTATTGTTCAGGGTATTAACTTTGATCCACGAGATCCTTTTAAGGATGTAGTAATCTCACGTCCATTAAGTGGAAACATTACAAGTGTAGGAATAAAGAAAAAGTAGCATATGCTACTTTTTCTTTATCTATTAATATCTATGAGTATACTATCGATATGTCAAAATCATTTTCATTTGAAATAACTTCAAAGTTAGAGGGAACACTTGGTCGTACAGGTATCATTCATACTAAAAACGGAGATATTGAAACTCCTTCTTTTGTAGTTGTTGGAACAAAAGCAACGGTGAAGGGTGTTACTCCTGAAATGCTAAAAGATCTTCATGCTCAAGTAACTCTTGCAAATACATATCACCTATACTTTCAACCAGGTGATGAAATAGTAAAAAAAGCTGGGGGCTTTGGAAAGATGATGCAGTGGGATGGTCCCACAATGACTGACAGTGGGGGATTTCAAGTGTTTTCACTTGGAGAAGCATATGGAACTGGAGTTTCAAAAGTAGCTTCTGGAAATGAAGACGTTGTTTCTGAAAGGAAGGGATATAGTAAGAATAACAAGCGTGCATTCATCGATGAAGAAGGAGTAACTTTTAAGTCAGTAATTGATGGATCAATGCATCGATTTACTCCAGAACGTTCAATGGAGATTCAATGGAATTTAGGTGCTGATATGATTTTTGCATTTGATGAATGTACAAGCCCATTAGCGCCATATGAATATCAGAAGCAAGCAATGGAAAGAACGCATCGTTGGGCACAGCGATCATTAGATCGACATGAAGAACTTGATCCTGAAAATATTCAAGCACTTTTTGGTGTGGTGCAGGGTGGGCGTTTTCAAGATCTTCGAGAAGAATCAGCAAAGGTATTAGCAGAAATGGATTTTGATGGTTTTGGTATTGGTGGTTCTTTTAACAAGGAAGATATGGATATGACTGTTGGCTGGGTGAATAAAATTCTTCCAGAGAATAAGCCACGTCACATGCTTGGTATTGGAGAGCCTAGTGATATTTTTGGTGGTATTGAGCAGGGATGTGACCTATTTGATTGCGTATCTCCAACTCGGGTGGCACGTCATGGTCGTCTGTTTACAAAAACAGGACCTATCAATGTACAAAATGCACGATTCAAAGAAGATTTTAATCCTATTGAAGATGATTGTGCATGCTACACCTGTAGTCATTACACAAAAGCATATATTCACCATCTCCTACGTTCAAAAGAAATGCTTGGTCAAACATTGGGTTCTATTCATAACTTATATTTCATAGTTGGACTTGTTGATGAAACAAGAAAGCATATGAAAGAAGGAAGTTTTCATGAATTTAAGGATACATTTCTTAAAAAATATTATGGATAGGAAAGTTATTGTTTTTGATTTTGATGGGGTTCTTCTTGATTCTATTGAACTGATGTTTCAGCAACATGTAAGGAGATTTCCTGATTCAAGTTGAAAGGAATTTGAAATATTGTTTTCAGGTTCATACGATACTGAACTTGAATTGCTATTAAAGAAATATGAAGCTACTGAAACCTTAGAAGAAAGGGATAAGAGAAAAGAAGATTACACCTATCTCAAACAAACAAAGGCTGAGCTTTATGTTGGTGTATATGATCTTCTTTATCTTCTTTCAAAAGAATATACTCTGACGATAAATACCTCAGCTTCTTATGTTAACTGTATTCCAATATTAGAACGATTAGATATTATCAACTATTTTGACTTGATACTTACTCGTGATGATGACATGGGTAAGGTTAAAAAATTTGAAATCATTGCTAATCGATACCAAATAAAAACATCAGAGCTTCTTTTTGTTACCGACAGCTTATCTGATGTTATCCAAGCTCAAGAAGCAAATGTCCCAACTATTGCTGTAAGTTATGGAATTCATGGAAAAGAATATTTTAATTTATCACAATATTCTTGTATTCTTGATGTAGCTGATTCTGTTGATGAAATGTTGATGGTAATAAAAAATAAGCACTAGGTGCTTATTTTTCATTAATAACGTTTACACGTTTTTTTACCACAGTCTTTCCATTGAAATGTGTTTTTCGCTTACTGTCGAATTTAATAATTCCATCAGTTAGTGAAAATAGAGTGTGATCTTTTCCAACTCCAACATTTGCTCCAGCAACAATTTTTGTTCCTCGTTGTCTTACAATGATTGATCCTGTTTGTGCTTTTTGTCCGTCATAGAGTTTTGTTCCTAAATATTTAGGATTTGAATCTCTTAGGTTTTTTGCGGAACCCCCTGCTTTCCTATGTGCCATAGTAGTTTAATGTAACCTTAAGGTGATAAATGAATAATGAATCGCATGTACGGGTAATGAATCCTTACACACTGAGTAACATGGCGATTATAATCACAAGTAAGCAAAATATCAAGAGGGTCCTTCTTGAATTAACCTGGACTCTCTTTATTGTTTCTTTTCTATTAATATCATTTTCCTTAGGAGCATTGTATGAAAGAAAGAGATATCAAGAAAAACATCCAATAGAGCTTAAAAGAACTAGCTTTTTTGATGGTCTTTAAAAAAAAGCCAATTAGCATATGATGTATGATATATGCCAGGATTTAAACTTATCTCAGAATACAAACCAGCAGGAGATCAACCAAATGCTATTTCCTCATTGATTGATGGGTTACATAGCGGAGAAAAGAAACAGACACTGCTAGGAGTAACTGGTTCTGGAAAAACTTTCACCATGGCAAATGTTATCCAGGCTGTACAAAAACCTACTTTAGTTATTGCACATAACAAGACCTTAGCAGCACAATTGGCACAAGAGTTTAAGGAATTCTTTCCTGAAAATGCGGTCCACTATTTCGTATCATATTATGATTACTATCAACCTGAAGCATATGTTGCTGCAAGTGATACCTATATCGAGAAAGATGCACAGATAAATGAAGAAATAGATCGTCTTCGTCATGCCTCTACTCAGTCACTTATTTCTCGAGAAGACGTAATAATCGTTGCTTCTGTTTCTTGTATCTATGGGTTAGGTTCACCAGAAGAATATTTAAGAAGAAATTTTTTGATAACGGTAGATGAACAAATATCTAAAATTGATATTATGAGAAAGCTCATCGATATTCATTTTGAGAGAACAAATGCAGATTTAACACCGGGATCTTTTCGTTCAATTGGAAACGTAGTTGATATCATGCCAACGAATGAAAAGATTATCTATAGTATACGATTAGCACTCGGATCTATTGATCAAATTCTTGTGATCGATGCCGTTTCTGGAACGGTTCTTGAAGAGGTAAGGGAAGTACTCATATTCCCAGCAAAGCACTTTCTTACTGATGGAGAAAAGAAAGATCAAGCAGTACAACTTATTGATGCTGAATTAAAAGAACAGCTTGCAAAGTTTACCAAAGAGGAAAAGATACTTGAATACGATAGATTGAAACGTCGTACTGAATATGATTTAGCTATGATACGAGAAGTCGGATATTGTTCTGGAATTGAAAACTATTCTCGACATCTTTCTGGTAAGAAAGAAGGAGAGGCTCCTGATACCTTACTTTCATATTTTCCTCATGACAAAGATGGTAACCCAGAATTTCTAACAATCATCGATGAGTCTCACGTAACTCTTCCTCAAATTAGAGGTATGTATAGAGCTGATGCGTCTCGAAAACAAAATCTAATAGACTATGGTTTTAGATTACCAAGTGCAAAAGACAACAGACCATTACGATTTGATGAATTTGAAGAACGTGTAGGTCAACAAGTATATGTGTCTGCAACACCTTCTGACTTCGAACGTGAAGTATCTTCACGTGTTGTTGAGCAAATTATTAGACCAACAGGACTGCTTGATCCGATAATACTACAGCGTGGAGTGAGGGTTGATCCAGAAACTGGATATGAAGGACAGGTACAGAATTTCATTAACGAAGCAAGTCATGAAATTACAACAGGAGGAAGAGTTTTAGTAACCACCTTAACTAAAAAGATGGCAGAAGATCTTTCTGAATACTTAAAAGAAAAAAATATACGTGCCGCATATATTCATAGTGATGTAAAAACTATGGAACGTATAGAAATCATAACGGACTTTCGAAAGGGAACCTATGATATCCTCATTGGTGTTAACTTATTAAGAGAAGGTCTTGATATGCCAGAAGTTACCCTTATCGGAATACTTGATGCCGACAAAGCAGGATTTCTACGATCAGAAACCTCACTTATTCAAACCATTGGAAGAGCTGCTCGAAATGACAGGGGAAGAGTTATCGTCTATGCAGATACTATGACTGATGCTTTGAAAGCAGCTATTAGTGAAACAGATCGAAGAAGAAGTCTTCAAGCGAAATACAACACGGAACATGGTATTACTCCTCAGACGATACGAAAAACCATACGAGATATTACCGATCAGTTAAGAACAAATCATGTGAAAAATGTACTTGCTGAACTTGAAACAGATCTCAGTGCATTTTCAGGTAATATACTGAAGCTAATAAAATACAAAAAAAGAGCGATGAACGATGCAGTAAAAGATTTAGACTTTGAACGTGCTGCTATCATTCGAGATGAAATAATTGAGCTTGAACATATGCAAGAAAAAAAAGGAATATAAGTTATATTCCTTTTTTATTTTTATTAATTCCCCATATACATATGTGAAGTATAAGCAAGATAATATTAAGATACATAAATATTCTAATGGCCAGAGCGTTTTGAATATTCATATGCCAATCTGCAAGCATGATGGCACTCGTTGCGTTTCCTATGAGAATTACATTATGTATCCATAGATAGAAGTTTCTTTTTGTGAATTTTACAATAATTACCATAAAGAAACCTAAGAGTGTACAAAGAAGTACAATGATTTCTTTTCTTTCCATATGATCTGATGTTTGTTTGTATAACAGTATATAAAGAATATTCAATATGTAAAATAACAAAAGATACCATGATATACTGTTAATATCTTGTTATCCTTGAAAGATAACGTAGACTCCACATACTATGGCAATAAATAACGAACATAAGCATAATCAAGAATGGATTACCATTAAAGGTGCGCGAACGCACAATTTAAAGAATATTAGTCTGGAAATTCCTCGGAATAAGATGACCGTAATTACAGGTCTTTCTGGTTCAGGAAAATCTTCACTTGCTTTTGATACTATTTTTGCTGAAGGGCAACGAAGATATGTTGAATCACTATCTTCATATGCTCGTCAATTTTTGAATCAAATGTCAAAACCTGATGTTGATGAAATATCAGGACTTTCACCTGCAATCTCTATTGATCAAAAATCTCGTTCTAATAATCCTCGTTCAACCGTTGCAACCATCACTGAGATTTATGACTATCTTCGTGTACTTTTTGCACGTATTGGACAACCATATAGCCCTATCTCAGGAAGAAAGATTCAAAAACTTTCAAACCAGGAGATTGTAGAGTTTATCAAAAAGACGGTATATCCATATCAGCAACAAAAAGGTGAGAAAGAAATCATGGGTGTTGTTATCAATGAACTTCAGGTACATGTACTTGCTCCTGTTGTTCGTGGAAGAAAGGGCGAATACTATCAACTTCTCTACGATATGCTAAACAAAGGGTATACGGTTGCTCGTGTTGATGGGGTAATGCATAAATTACGAAATCAGATAACACTTTCAAAAACTAAGAAACATGATATTGATTTTCTTGTTGATACCTTTTCAGTTCATGAATTCAATGACAACGAGGAAGATGTTTCTCTTCGACTTCATGAAGCAGTTGAAAGGGCCATTAATCTTTCAGATGGAATGGTTCGACTAGTTATCGAAACAGATCCTTCCTTACCTAAATCAAAACAGAAAGTCTTAGAAGAATCACTTCTTTCAGCTCGATTAGTTGATCCAGAAGATGGTTATGTATTTCCAGAAATTGAACCAAGAATGTTTTCATTTAACAGTCCATATGGGGCTTGCCAAGATTGTAATGGATTAGGTACTAAACATATGTTTGGTGAAGAACCATGTGCAGGGTGTATGGGAGCTCGATTACGTCATGAAGCGCTACATGTATACATTGGAAACAGAGATACTAATGGGGAATTAAAAAAAGAAACACGGATTAACATCATAGATTTCGTTTCAATGAGGATTGAAGATGCGTATGAATACATGGCAACCTTAGATCTTTCAGAAAAAGACAGACAAATTGCTGCTGTTTTACTTAGGGAAATTGAAAATCGTCTTGAATTCATGATGAATGTTGGACTTGAATATTTGAGTTTAGATAGAAAGGCACATACCTTATCAGGAGGAGAAGCACAAAGAATTAGATTGGCTTCACAACTAGGTTCTCAATTGGTAGGAGCATTATATGTTCTTGATGAACCTACTATTGGACTACATGCAAGAGATAATCTTCGGTTAATTAGAACCCTTAGAGAACTTTGTGACAAAGGAAATACCATTATTGTAGTTGAACATGATGAGGAAACTATAGCTGCTTCAGATTATCTTGTTGAAATTGGTCCTGGTGCTGGAATTCATGGAGGAGAAGTAATTGTTGCTGATGAAATTTCAAAATTAATGAAAAGTAAGAAGGATATTGAAAAATCATTAACCCTTAAATATCTAACTCAGGAAATGAAGATTGAGGTTCCTAAAATGAGACGTCAGAAGGATAAAGGGATTATCGAGATAAAAGGTATTGTTTATAACAATCTAAAAAATGTGAATGTTACCATTCCTTTAGGAAAGTTAGTTGCTATCACTGGTGTTTCAGGATCAGGTAAATCATCTTTCATGCATGGAGTACTCTCTAAAAATATGGATGCACGTTTTAACAAGAGGTATAAATCAAATGAAGTTATTCGTGCACACACAGCTCATGGTTTTTCAGACATTTCTCGTGGAATTGTTATCGATCAATCACCAATTGGAAGAACTCCACGTTCTAATCCTGCTACGTATACAGGAGCCTTTGATCATATTCGTGATCTCTTTTCAGAAACTACCGAAGCACAACTACGAGGGTGGGGTAAAGGTAGATTTTCATTTAATACAAAAGGGGGTCGTTGTGAGGCCTGCCAAGGAAGAGGTTCAGTTGCTGTTGAAATGGGATTTCTTCCTACAGTATATGTAACCTGTGATGTTTGTTTAGGAAAACGTTTCGAAAAAGATACTTTGTCAGTAACTTATAAGAATAAGAATATCTTTGAGGTACTTGAGATGACCATCGAAGAAGCTCATGATTTCTTCAAGGATATTCCTGCAATTGTTGATAGAACAAAGACACTTCTAGAAACTGGACTTGGATATATTACCCTAGGACAACCAGCTAATACTCTTTCAGGGGGAGAATCACAACGTGTGAAGATTGCTTCAGAATTATATCGGCCACAACTTACAAAAACACTCTATTTACTTGATGAACCAACGGTAGGTCTTCATTTTGATGACGTAAGGAAACTTTTACAGATTCTTCAACGATTGGTAGATAAAGGGAATAGTGTTGTGGTTATTGAACACAACTTAGACCTTATCAAATCAGCTGATCACATTATTGATTTCGGTCCAAAATCAGGAGATGAAGGAGGGAAGGTTGTTGCTTATGGTACTCCTGAAAATGTAGCTGATAATGAGAAATCTGTTACCGGGAAGTATCTAAAGAAGCATTTATCATAAAACTTGCTAGATATCATCTTACATGTTATTATAATTTCGTATTAAAAAGCAGGTATTTGCTTTAACATACCTACCACACCTTATGAAAAAACAACGAAAGATTAAATTAACATTCAAACCAAAGCAATCATCTACAAAATTGCTTAAAGATCTAAAGGAACGAGATCGATATGTTCTTGAGAGTCGTTTCGGGTTAAATAGCCCAAAGAAAAAAACTCTTGAATCTATTGGTCAAGAATATGATATTACTCGGGAACGAGTTCGTCAGATTCAAGATGCTGCACTTAAAGCAATTAGAAAATCAGACAGCTACGGGGAGGCAAAGGAAATTTTCATTGAAATTGAAAAATTCATCCATGATCTAGGGGGTATTGTAGCTGAAGACAATCTGCTAAATCACATCTCAGATGATGAAGTAATTCAAAATCATATTCATTTTCACCTTGTAGTTGGTGACAAATTTAAGAAGCATAAAGAAGATGGAAAGTTTAAAAGTAGATGGTCAGTAAATGGTGATCTTGCAAATAAAGTTCATGCAGCCCTTGAAAAACTTCACCTTAATCTTGATGAAGATGATTTGCTTTCAGAAGAACATATGATCCTTCGATTCCTTGATCGTCTTGACGGGGTTGAAGATGGATATGTTGATGATGATGTTGCACGTCAATTCCTTTCTCTTTCAAAAAAGATTGATAGGAATCCATTAGGAGACTGGGGTCTTAGCTCATCACAAAATATTTCAGTACGAGGAATTCGTGATTATGCATACCTTGTTATGAAAGATAATGGTTCACCAATGCACTTCAGAGAAGTTGCAGCAGCTATTGTTGATACTTTTGGAAAAAAGGCACATTCAGCTACTACTCACAATGAGCTAATAAAAGATAATCGTTTTGTACTTGTTGGACGTGGTATGTATGGTCTTAAAGAATGGGGATACCGAGCTGGTGTCGTTAAAGAAGTTATCAAAGATCTCATTGAAGAACGTGGTCCAATGACCAAGGAAGAGATTATTGACGCTGTTCTTAAAGAACGATATCTCAAAGAAAATACTATTTTAGTTAATCTTTCTAATAAGGATTACTTTAAAAAGAATAAGGAAGGGAAATATACTTTAGTAAAGACAAAAAAATAAGCAGAAATGCTTATTTTTTTGTCATACCATGTGATATGATATATCTAATGAATATTGCTATCAGTTTTCTCCTTAATACAGCATTTGTTTGGTTACCAATAATACTTTTTTTTGTTTTTCGATTTTTGTATCTTGAGTACAAAATACAATCATATGCATTAGGGAAATTGAGTTTCAAACATTACACAATGCTTGAAATCAATGTACCAAAGGAAATATATAAACCTCCACAAGCTATGGAGTTTGTTATCGATGTACTTCATCACTTAGGAGGAGGAGCTATGGATTGGAAACATAAGTATTGGTTTGGAGCAATTCTTTGGCCTTCATCTCTTGAAATTGTTTCAATTGAAGGTTCTATTTACTTTTTTATCCGTGTGCCTAAAAAATTAGCAGACTTAGTTAAAAGTACTATATATTCACAATATCCTCAGGTTGAAGTAAGTGAGGTTGATGATTACACAAAGCATGTTCCTAACTATCTTACTAACCATAATTCATGGGAGTTATATGGTGTTGATTACAAATTAGCAAAAGAAGATTTTCTTCCTATCAAAACCTACATTGATTATGAATTAGATAAGAATGTTGGAAAAATTGATGAGAATCAAAAAATAGATCCATTGACTCCAATGATTGAATTTTTAAGTACCCTAGGTCCAGGTGAACAAGTTTGGATCCAGTATATTATCAGAGGAGATGCATTTTCAAATTGGCGTAAAGATGCAGAAGCTTTTGTTCAAGAGAAGATGTCTAAAACAGGAAAGAAGACTGACGAAGAAGATATTTCAGATCCACGACTTTCACCAGGAGAACAAGAACAAGTAAAAGCGGTACAACGTAGTCTTTCTAAATTTGCTTTTGAAACATATATTCGTGCTTTATATATTGCAAAGAAGGACAAAGAAAATCCAGGGGTGAAAGGTTATTTCAAGGGTCCAATATTTAAGCCCTTCGCTTCTTTATTTCACAACAGTATAAAGAAAAATGATGATACGGGGTTTGATTGGATTTGGGAGGATTTCACAGGTAAAAAAGATCTTGAAAAACGAAAAAGCTTCTATGCTGATTATGTAAACAGAGAAGGTTTCTATCGTCCACTTTGGAATAGAAATCCTGTTAATCCAATTATCCTTACTTCAGAAGAACTTGCTACCTTATTCCATCTACCAGGATCAGTTTCAGAAACTAATACCTTCAAGCGTATCGATGCAACAAAGTCGCAACCACCACAAGATTTACCAATTTAATTGGCTTGGTATGATACAGATGTTTATGGGAATAAATACATCGATAAATTCATATCTTGCTAGGAACTATGATAAAAAGAGTACCTACGTGTTAGTGGTACTTCTTTTTTTTGGTGCATTATTTCTACATGTCCAAACACAACTTTCTTCATATATTAATGAAGAAAAAATTATCACTATTGAAAGTGGTTCAAGTGCAACTACTATTGCAAAGCAACTTAATGAACATGGAATTATTTCATCAACATATTTATTTATCCTTTTACACCGTGCAAACAATGATGTACTTAAATCTGGTACCTATGAGTTTATTGAAGGAAGGCATACAATAGCTGGTGTTTTAAAGCGTCTTGAGGATGCAGACTATGGTGATGTTTTCAAGAAAGTCACAATTCCTGAAGGAAGTACTATTCAAGAAATAGTTGATATTTTTTCATCACACGAGATGAAAATCTCACCTGATACATTTATCAACTTGAGTGAGGGGAAAGAAGGATATCTTTTTCCTGATACCTATTTCTTTCTTCCACATGATACAGAAGAAGACATTATACAACGATTAGAAAAAGCTTTTGATTTAGAATACGAAGCTAAAGCAAATGAATTCAATCCTCGTTATTCAAAGGAAGATATTGTTATTATGGCCTCAATTATTGAAAAAGAGGCAACAAGAGACATTCAAGAAATGAAATTGGTATCAGGAATACTGTGGAAGCGATTAGAAGAAGGTATTCCTCTTCAGGTAGATGCACCCTTTTTATATGTTGAAGGAAAAACAAGTGCGCAATTACGTATTAGTGATTTAAGAAAGGATGGTCCATATAATACATATACGAGAACCGGCTTACCTATAGCACCAATTGCTAATCCGGGTAGTATGGCACTTGAAGCTGCTATGGATCCAGTTTCTTCACCCTATTACTTCTATCTTCACGGAAACGATGGTGTGATACGCTATGGAGTGACACATGATGATCATATTACTAACAAGAATAGATATTTACGATAACTTATGAAAAATAAAAACCTTGCATTTATAGATATTGAAACAACTGGATTCGACATTGAACGACAGGAAATTATTGAAATAGGTTGTGTCATTGTAAAACAGGAAGATGGGGTACCTACATCAATTATCGATGAATTTGATATTAAAATAAAACCTGTTCGTTTACATGAAGCTGATCCTGAAGCTCTTGCTATCAATGGGTATAATGAAGCATCTTGGATGTTTGCATTAGATTTGTCTCAAGCTATGGAACTTTTTGCGTCAAAGACAAAGGATTGCATTATGGTAGCTCATAATATTGCATTTGATTACTCATTTCTTGCAAAGGCTTTTGCTGTAACTGGAGTTGAGAATAAGATGTTCTATGCAAAATTAGATACCATTTCATTTGCATATGCAAAACTATCAAATGACGAAACAGTAACTCGCTATTCTTTGGGTGCGCTGTGTGAGAAGTTTGGAATTGAAAATACAAAAGCACATACCGCATTAGCTGATGCACGAGCAACCTATGAGGTATATCAAGAATTATTAAAAGTATAATATGCTACAATGTAATCATGAGAAAAGAACGATCTTGTGGTGTAATTGTATTTCATCGTGATCAACATGCTCATATTCAATTTTTACTTGTTCAGGGGTATGGAGATTATTGGGGTTTTCCTAAGGGTCGCGCGGAGGGGAATGAAAGTCCTCTTGAAACAGCACTTCGCGAATTAGAAGAAGAAACATCTATAGGTAAAGTGAATATACTTCCTGAACTTTGTTTCAAAGAATCATATGTGATTCAAAAAAAGAGAAAGAGTGATGTTGCAAAATCAATACTCTATTTTGTGGGTGAGGTAGATACAAAGGATGCAAATCGGCAGAGATCAGAAATTAAGCAACTAGCATGGTTTGATCTTGAGCATGCAAAGCAGCGTGTCGTACCTGACAAAAAAGAGATTCTTGATAAGGTGTATGCATTAATAGCATGATACAAGGAAGAAAAAAAATATTCGTTGGAATTTCAGGAGGAGTAGATTCTTCTGTTGGTGCCGCATTGTTACAACAGCAAGGACATGAAGTCGTTGGTGTTTTTATACGTACCTGGCAACCTGATTTTATCGCTTGTACATGGAAAGAAGAACGAAGAGCTGCTATTTCAGTATGTGCACACTTAAACATTCCATTTGTTGAACTTGATCTTGAGGATGCATACAAGCAAGGTGTTGCAGATTATATGATACAAGAGTATCAAAGGGGAAGAACTCCAAATCCAGATGTTATGTGTAACAAAGAAGTAAAATTTGGTGGTTTTTTAACATGGGCACGTCAACATGGAGCTGATTATATTGCAACTGGGCACTATGCACAGGTAACCCATGGGGATACTCATTCAGTAATGTTGAAAGGAGTAGATGAAAAGAAAGATCAAAGTTATTTCCTTTGGACCCTTACCAATGATCAATTATCACAGGTATTGTTTCCAGTAGGTTCATTACAAAAATCTGAAGTTCGTGATCTTGCTCGCTCTTTTTTGTTGCCAACAGCAACAAAAAAAGATTCTCAGGGAATCTGTTTTATCGGTGACATAGATATGAAAGAATTTCTAAAGCATTTTCTTGATATCAAGGAAGGCGATGTTCTTAATGAAGATGGCGAAGTTATTGGAAAACATGAAGGTTCACTGTTGTTTACCATTGGAGAGAGACATGGTTTTCATATCCTACCAAGATTTAAACAAGCTGATGATAAGCCATATTACGTATGTGCTAAAGATACTCAGAAAAATACCATTACTGTGTCGCAGGTTAAACCGGTATTTGATATTAGGAAAAATGATTCAATTAATCTTGTTTCAGTTGTTGATAATCAGGGGGTATTTGTCGAAGGAGGTACTTATGATGCTCAATTTAGGTATCGTGGAGAACAACACGCTATCACTATAAATAGTTACGATTCAGAAAAAGGAACTATGAATATTAGTTTAGAAGGAATCGTTGATGCTGCTGCACCAGGGCAGTCAGTTGTTTTGTATAGGGGTAATGAATGCTTAGGAGGAGGAATTATAGAATAGATGATATACTATTTCCATGAGTGAATATGACATTATTATACGTTTAATACTCGCGTTAGTATTAGGTGCACTTATCGGAATAGAACGAGTACACGCCGGAAAGAGTGCAGGGATTAGAACCTTAGGTCTTGTTTCAATGGGGGCTGCATTATTTGTTGTAATTTCAGAAGTTATTGTTGAACGATATGGTGCTTCTGTTGACCCTATTCGTATGGCATCAAATATTGTTTCTGGGGTTGGATTTCTTGGTGCAGGTATGATTATCCTAAAGGATGATAAGTTGGCTAATTTAACGACAGCAGCAGGAGTATGGGTATCTGCAGCTATAGGAACCGCTGTTGGATTTGGTATGTATATCTCATCAATAGTAGTAACTGTACTTGTTATCGTTACCTTTACATGGATGTGGTATTTAGAAGAATGTTTAAGAAGACATTTTCATAAAGAATAACAACGTGAGACGTTGTTTTTTCATATACCAAATGTATACTCATAGGTATGTTAAGCTCACAAGAAATTAGAAAAAGATTTTTAGCTTTTTTTGAAAAAAGAAACCACGTTATTCTCGATTCAACTTCAGTGGTAAGTACTGATATTGCACAAGAAACAAATGCAACTCTTTTTAATACTGCAGGGATGCAACCACTTGTTCCATATCTATTAGGGAAAAAACATGAGTTAGGAACACGATTAGCAAGTTCTCAAAAATGTATTCGAACAGGAGACTTAGATGAGGTTGGAGATAATACGCATTTAACTTTTTTTGAGATGTTGGGGAACTGGTCACTTGGTGATTATTTTAAAGAAGATGCAATTAAATACTCTTGGGAATTTCTAACGAACAAAGAAGAAGGTCTTGGGTTAGATGAGAGTAGAATATATGTGACTGTTTTTGCTGGAAATGATCTTGTTCCGAAAGATGATGAGGCCATTGAAATTTGGAAACAATATATCCCTGAACATCGAATTTATTTACGAGATAGTAAAGATAACTGGTGGACAGCAGGAAGTGATTCACCTGCAGGACCATCAACTGAAATGTTTTACGATTTAACGGGTACTTTAGGTGATATGTCTCAAGAAGCTTTTGAGCAGGCAGACGAAGAGCAAAAAGTAGTTGAAATCTGGAATGATGTATTCATGGCATATCGACAGGAAGGAGGAGAAATTGTCGGTTCACTGCCTCAGAAAAATGTTGATACTGGAGCAGGATTAGAACGAGTTACTGCTGTTGTACAAGGAGTTCCTCATGTATTTGATACTGATTTATTTATTCCAATAATGAATATTATCAAAGAACATGCTACTTCATACCGTGAACGTGAAGCACGTATAATTGCTGATCATATAAAAACAGCAGTGTTTATGCTTCAAGATGGTGTTGTTATTTCAAATACTGGTAGAGGATATGTCTTAAGAAGAATCCTTCGAAGAGCATATGATGCGATGGAAGTAATTTCTTTTTCAGAAAAAAAAGTACCTCTATTAGTTCATGCTGTTGTAGCAATGTATGGAGACTTATATTTTGCAAATGCTAATGAAAAAACAATTGCGATAAAAATAAAGGTGATTGCAACTGAATTAGACAAAGTTATTCATATTATCACTCAAGGAAATACCCTGTTTAAAAAGCTCTCTCTTTCAGGGGTGAAGCGAATTGATGGAACATTTCTTGCAGAACTGAGACAAACAAAAGGACTTCCTCTTTCTGTTTCACTAAAGCTAGCAAATAAATACGAGATTTCTCTTACCGATGATGCTCTTGATGAATATCATCATATAACAAAGCAACATCAAGAAAGTTCACGAAGTGCAGGGGAAGGAAAATTTAAAGGAGGACTTGCAGATGATACTCCTAAAATTCGAGCGTTACATACCGTAACGCATCTTATGTTAGCCGGTTTACGTAAATATCTTGGTGATTCTGTTCATCAGAAAGGTTCAAATATTACCGAAGAAAGAACAAGATTTGATGTTACTTTTGAACAAAAAATTGAACCTGAGATTTTGAAGAAAGTAGAAGATTATGTAAATGAAGCTATTGAAGCAGGAGCTTCCGTTGAGATTGAGATTCTCAAGAAAACCGATGCTCAACAGCAAAAAGATATCACTGCTTCATTTTGGGAACGATACCCAGATGAGGTGAAGGTCTATTCAATTCGTTCAGAAGAAGGTCAAACCTACTCACGTGAATTATGTGGAGGACCACATGTACAATCAACTACAGAGATTTCTGAATTTGGAAGATTTAGAATTGTAAAAGAAGAATCTTCTTCAGCTGGGATAAGAAGAATTAAAGCAGTACTAGAAAAATAACCTTTGGGTTATTTTTTTGTTATACTATTAGTATCAATGTCTAAGAAAGAACAAATGCATACCTCAGTACTTTTCGAACTCGACTCAGGATCAATAGCTGTTTCTGTTTGTGAATTTCAACAAGGATCTTCTTTTCCAAAAAAAGAAAGAATGAGTAAGAGAATAGCACTTACACAAACAGATTCTTTTGATCGGTTTTTTGCTCAATCTCTTAAAACCTTAGAAGCACTTGCACATGAAGCACAACGACATGCTTCACAAATTGATAGTATTTATGTTTCGCTAAGTGCTCCATGGGTTAGTTCACAAAAGCGGGTAATACGTCACGTAAATGAAAAAGGTTTTGAGGTTACAGAATCACTTTTATCAAAACTCATTAAAAAAGAATTAGAGTATCCACTGTCAAAAAATCTAGATTATCATAAGCATCATAATCAATTAGAGATTTTCGAACGCCGTACTATTGATGTGTATATTAATGGATATCCTACCTTGCATCCTATTCAAAAGAGAAAAGTTAGAGATATTGCCATTCATTCACTTGTGAGTGTTATAACTACCACCACAAAAGATGCAGTAGTTCACACTATTGAACGAGTATTTCATCGTCAACCTGATCTTGTTTCAAATACCTTCATATTGTACCAAGTAATACGAACCTTCTTACCAGAAGAAAATAATGTAATGATTTTGGATATTGGAGGTATGCATACTGAAATGTATACAATATATCAGGATCATCTAACTGATATTGCAAGCTTTCCAGTTGGTGAACATCATATTCTTGAAGAACTTACAAAGAAAGCTTCGGTTTCAGAAGATAAGGCTCGAAGCCTTATGACCTTATTCATTCAAGAGAAGCTGCATGAGGAATATCATCAAGAAATTAGCTTACTTATGAAAAAAACATATCAACTTTGGCTCTCTGCTTGGTATGAGGTGTGTAATACTCTTTCTGCAAAACAGCTTCTCCCATCAACTATTTGTATTATCGCACCTTCATATATTGTTCCATGGATGAGGTATCATATTCTTCAAACAGATGAACTCATGGAGCACCTGCATACTCATTCAAAGATTAGAATGATAGAGTTGCCATATTTTATTAAATTAAAAGCAGAAGAAGATCATGTTCTACATACTCGTGATGCTGAATTACTTCCTATGACTCACGTAATTTCAACCTTAATCTCATATGAATAACAAGAATAATATAGATGGTATCAAGAGAAAACCGATATCTCCGATAAAGAAAGTTTCAAAGCGAAGCATTCCAATTGAAAAAAAACCTCCTGTTGTTCAGGAAATTCGTGATGTTCAATTGCCACGTAAATACAATATTACAAAGGTAAGTCGAGTTGATGTTGATTTAGCTAGAAATTCTTCAAACAGAATACCACCTGTTGAGAAGAATATATCTTCTGTTAAACGAGAAAGAAAAACACCATTTTGGGTAAAAATTTTCATCCCAATTGTTCTTGGACTTACTGCATCAGCAGTACTTATCAATCAATTTGATAGCGCTGTTATCCGTGTTGAGCCAATGGTGAAAAAAGCAGATATTAGTAGAAACATAACTTCAGTAGCTGAAGGGAATTCACAGCAGTTAGAATTTTCAATGATTGCATTCACTGAAACTCAATCAATTGAGCTTGCCCCTGATACTGAGGAGATGTCACAGAATAGAGCATCAGGTACCATTAGAATCTTTAATGATTATAGTACTTCACCTCAAAAGTTATCTCCTAAAACTAGATTTGAATCAGTAGATGGAAAAATTTTCCTTTTGGGTGATGAAGAACTTATCATTCCAGGGAAAAGTGGAGATATTCCGGGAGAAGTTCTTGCAACCGTATATGCTCAAGAACCAGGGGAATCATATAACATTGATGTAACTGATTTTAGTATCCCAGGATTCTTGGAAATTGGTTTAAATGAAAAATACACTGGTATTTATGCTCTTTCAACTCAAGCATTCAGCGGAGGATCTTCAGGAATGGTACCTGCTATTTCAAAAGAACTAAAAGATCGTCAAACAAAGGATCTTGAATTGAAAGTTCAATCTGCTTTAGAAGAACGTCTACTTTCAGAAAAAACAGTGAACATGCAGTTAATTGAAAACAGTGTATCTATTGTTTTCAAAGAACCACGTTATGAAATAAAAGAGGGTGGTAAAAAGGGAACACTATCGGTTTCAGGTAGTATCTTCGCACTACTTCTTGATACTCAAAAATTGGCATCATACCTAGCAATTCAAGAATTAGGTGTACAAAGTCCAGATGAAGTTTCGCTATTAGATGGAACTAATCTAGTTGCTTTGTATACTGGTTTTGGACCAATTAACTATCAATCAATATCATCTGCACAGATTAAGGTTTCAGGTACTGCATATTTTGTTTGGAATCTTAATAAAGAAAAAATTGCAGAAATATTTGCTGGAACACAAAAGAAAGATGTTGCTATTACATCAAAGCAATCAGCTTCAATTGGTTCGGTTCGAATAACAAATCATCCAAGATGGCGGAATATTCTTCCTTTAAATGAGGAAAACATAGAAATACGAGAGATTCCAAGAGAAAAACAACCACGTTAGTGGTTGTTTTTATTGACATAAATAGGACTTCTGTTAGTATCCCAGATATCGCAATGAGTAAGGATAACAAGCAAACAGTTACAGGGACCGTGGTGGAATGTCTTCCTAATACCATGTTCCGTGTTGAAGTGGAAGGACAAGAAGGACTACTTCTTGCCTACCTATCTGGCAAGATGAAGCTATATCGCATTCGTATCTTGGTAGGTGACACGGTTGAGGTATTAATTGACCCTTATGGGGGAAAAGGACGTGTCATCAAGAGATTGTAAGAAGACGCGGTATTTTTTATTTTATTGACGCATTATATATGAAAGTTAGATCAGCAATTAAGAAAGTAACCTCAGGAGATAAAATCGTACGTCGACGAGGACGACTCTTTCGCCTTAACAAGGAAAATCCACGACGAAAAGCACGACAGTAGTTGGTGCCATTTTTTGTGTATTCATTATTTATTAACACGAACAACGAACTTACGATATGAGAATTTTTGGAATTACCATCCCAGATGAAAAACAAGCTCAATATGCATTAACAGCAATTTATGGAATTGGACTCTCACGAGCACAATCTCTTCTAGATGAGGCTGGTATTGCACGAGAGACAAAAGCAAAAGATATTAGCGAAGCTGATGAAAAGAATCTTCGAGACCTCATTGAAAAACTAACCTTAGAAGGAGACCTACGACGAGAACGAGCACAAAATGTGAAACGACTTATCGATATTAACTCATACCGAGGAAATAGACATTCACGAGGACTTCCTTCAAGAGGACAACGAACGAAAACTAACAACCGAACTCGACGTGGAAATAAACGTTCTACTATGGGATCAGGAAAAATTAAGGTCTCTAAGACTTAATACATTACTATTATGGGAAAAAAACGCATTGTAAAACAAAAAGGACAGAAACTAGATAAGAACTTGAAGTCACGTTCACTATCTAAGGTTCCAAAGAAGAAATTGCTACAAGCTATTCTTCATGTTCAATCTACCTACAACAACACTAAGGCTTTAGTTACTGACTTAGAAGGAAACGCAATCATGTTTTCTTCAGCTGGTGCTTTAGGATTTAAGGGAGCTAAGAAAGGTACTCCATATGCAGCTGAAAAAGTAGGAGAAGTACTCGGAGAAAAAGCTCAAATGATGGGAATCAAAGAAGTTTCTGTTGTTGTAAAAGGAGTAGGTTCAGGTCGTGAATCAACTATCCGAGGTTTCGTATCATTCGGAATCGACATTACTCGAATTCAAGACAAAACACCGGTTCCTCATAACGGACCACGTGCTAAAAAGGCACGTCGAGTGTAGTCAATTATCTATATTATATATGTCAAAGATTAAAAAATATAAAATTGCACGACGTCTTGGTTCTGGAGTATATGAAAAAACACAGAGTCAAAAGTTTATGCTTTCAGAACAAAAACGTTCAAAAGCAAAGGCTGGACGTCCAAAGCGACCAACTGACTACGGTCTTTCTCTTATTCAAAAGCAACGAGTTCGTTTCGCTTATGGAGTTTCAGAAAAACAATTTTCAAACTACATAAATAAGGCGTTTGAAGGAGCTAAAAAAGGAAACGTTCCTGCTACAACTCTTTTCAAGTTAATTGAACAGCGATTGGATAACGTTGTGTATCGATCTGGGATCGCAACTACACGAGCATTTGCTCGACAGCTGGTGTCACATGGACACATTCTTGTTAATGGAAAGAAAATGACTATTCCTTCATACCAAGTACGAAAAGGAGATATCCTAAGCATTCGAGAAGGAAGCAAGGATAAGACAGTATTTGCAGAACTATCAAAACAAATGGAATCAAAGAAATCTAATTGGTTGAGCATTGATGCACCAAAAACAACCGTAAGTATTTCAGGAGAGCCAAAGGATCCAGAACCGTTCTTCAATTTCCAAGCTGTTATTGAGTTCTATAGCCGATAGTCCTCTTCATTACTATATCTTCACTAATATCATCTCATCTATGTTTAACCAACACATTGTACTACCACAAAAATTAAAAGTTGTTTCAGAAGATTCTACAAAAGGAGTTTACGAAATTGAGGGCCTATATCCTGGATATGGGCATACTCTAGGAAATTCACTACGAAGAATCATCCTTTCATCTTTACCTGGAGTTTCTATAACTTCAGTAAAAATTAAAGGAGCAGATCATGAATTTGCAACACTTTCAGGAGTAAAAGAGGATGTACTTTCTATTCTTTTGAACCTTAAAAAAGTAAGGTTTGCACTTTCTTCTGATGAAGAAGTGAGTGTTACCCTTAATGTGAAAGATGCAAAGATGGTAACTGCAGCTGATTTTGATACACAAGGAGGTGTTGAGGTAATGAATCCTGAACAATATATTGCAGAAGTAACTGCAAAATCTGCAGAGCTTTCAATTGAGCTTAGATTGGCAAAGGGAATTGGTTTCGTTTCAAAGGAAGACTTTACAAAAGAAGACCTTGAAATTGGACACATTTTAGTTGATGCAATCTTTAGCCCTATCAGAAAGGTAAACTATGAAGTTTCAAACATGCGTGTTGGAGACCGAACAGATTACAACCGTCTTAAGATAAGTCTTGAAACAGATGGTTCAGTTTCTGCAAAAGAAGCACTTGAAGCTTCACTTAAGATAATGATCAATCAATTCAAGAGCATTCTTGATTTGAAAGAACTTGAAGATGAAAAAACATATCACACAGCTTTACGTGAAGATATGAAAGAAGGACGAGATGATATTGATTTCATTAAAGATGAAATCGATGAAGATGAAAAGGTAGAACTTCTTAAAACAAGAGTTGATACCCTTGATCTATCATCTCGAACAGAAAAAGCGCTATCAGAAGCAAGTATTCGAACTCTAGGAGGGGTGGTACAGAAGTCTGAAGCAGATTTATTAGCCTTAGATGGATTTGGAGACAAGAGTCTTGAAGAAATCAAAGAGGTACTCAACACCTTTAAGTTGAGCTTGAAAGATAACTAAGTACTATGAGACACGGAAAGAAAAACAGAAAATTTGGGAGAACAGCAAATGTACGAAGAGGATTTATCCGATCTCTTGCCGTTGCGTTATTGACCCATGAAAAGATAACGACTACTGAAGCTCGAGCGAAGGAACTTCGACCATATATTGAAAAAATGGTTACGAAGGCAAGAATTAATTCTCTTGCAAATCGTCGAATGATTTCAGCTCGTTTAGGTAATCAAGAATCGTTGACTAACAAGCTTGTTGATGAAATCGCACCGCGATATGAATCACGAGATGGAGGATACCTTCGTATTACCAAACTTCCTCAACGACAAGGAGATGCCAGCAAGATGGCAGTAATTGAATTTGTATAACATGACTACTAAGACAGAAAAAAAAGAATATGTGTATGATGCTGATGGGCAAAGTCTAGGACGTCTATGTACAAAGATTGCTATGGATCTACGTGGAAAAAGTGAAGCATCATTTGCTCCAAACGTTGCTCCTGATGTTACTGTTATTGTAAATAATGCATCTAAGGTTAAGTTATCTGATACTCAGCTAAAAGCTGAATACAAGCGATACAGTGGATATCCTGGAGGTTTAAAGCACGAAACACGAGGACACTTAGTTGATCGAAAAGGATACCGTGAGGTATTTGAGAAGGCTGTGTTTGGTATGCTTCCAAACAATAGATTACGAGCAGTTATGATGAATAATCTCATCATTAACGAATAACCCAATACTATATATGGCAACCGAAAAAAAATACATTTCTGCTATTGGGCGACGTAAATCAGCTTCTGCACAGGTTCGAATTGTTCCTGCGTCTAAGATGACTTATGTGGTTAACGATAAAAACCTTGATGAATACTTTACCGTAGGAGAACTACGAAAAGTTGTTCAAGCTCCATTTATGGAAACTGAAAGAAAAGATGATTTTACTGTTTCAGTAGTAGTAAAAGGAGGAGGAATTTCTGCACAGGCAGATGCAATACGTCACGGTATCTCTCGAGCACTAATCAAGTACAACGAGGAATTACGTGGAGGATTGAAGTCAGCCGGATATCTAAAGAGAGATCCACGCTCAAAAGAACGAAAGAAACCAGGACTACGAAAGGCACGAAAGAGCCCAGCTTGGTCAAAACGATAAAAACACCATATGGTGTTTTTTTGTGGTATATTTACAGAGTATGAAAAACATTATTATTATTTTCTTATTCGCAGCATTATCATTTACAACGTATCAACTTATCACTTTAGATAATACAATCCCATCAGGTATTGACCCGGTAGTCGAAGAGGTAGTTTCAACTGATGTTGAAAAAAAGAGGGTGCCAAATGAAAAAATATGTGTTGGAGAGGGTTGTGATGGTAGTATGAGCGGTGATAGTGAATCATATACCGTAGTATCAGTTCCACTTGTAACCAGTACTGGTAACATTGGTTGTGGTGAAGGAATAGTTTTCAGTCCACATGCGGTAAACAAGACAAGCGCAGTGCTTGATGCAACATACAAAAAGTTATTTAGTTTAGAACATGAACCTAATGTTGAATCAGATGATGTTCGAAATGTTGTTGCTTTGGAAAAAGATCTGTTCTACAAAGGAGTGTCTATTGATAATTCAAAAACAGCACGACTACTTCTTGAAGGAAAATCAACCTACATATATAACTGTACGATTCCAACGTTTAGAGCTCAAATTGAGCAAGCTGCTCTTCAATTTAGTACGGTAGATTCTCTTGAAGTGTATATTAATAATAAACTATGGGATTGGTGTGATTTTTCTCAAGCTGACCCAGAAGAAGATGGTTGTGATATTAATCCAAAACATTGGATTGCAACTAAGTAAAAAAAAGAAGATTTAATCTTCTTTTTTTGTAAACCTTCTTTCAAGAAGTGCTTCTGTTCCTGAATCAAGCTTATCCGTTACAATTACCATGAGTTCATCCTCAAGACCCAAGTCTTCTTTCATGTTGATCATCATGTGTTCAAGGGGAAAAGGGGATATCCAAATTGAACTTTTTAGTTGAACAAATTGTGCTTTTTTAAGTATGTATCGAACAGCATCTCGTTGGGTTTTTTGGTCTTCTTTGATATCTAAAATGATAATACGCCAATATCCATCCCATGTAGTTGGAACAAGGTGGTTTCTAGCAGATAATTTAATGTTCCTTAGTTTATGTCTACCCTCAGAAGAAAGACTTAAAAAAGAAGACTGTTCTGTTTCATGCTCATGTAGCATCTCACCTTCAATCATTTGCTTAATAGCCCTATTCACAAGATATTTAGGTTTTACCTTTCTTTCCTCATCTTGATCTTCGATAATGGCTTCCACGTATCGTGTCACTTCATCAGAACGAGCTGCTTTTTTTCCGGAAAGGAAATCAAGAATAAGTTCTTGAATGCTTTTTTTAGACGAATTTTTCATTAAACTTAAATATACATCAAATTCTTATTTTTTCAAGTATTTTTACATAAATTTCATTTAAGTGAAAAACTTGTCAAAATATTGTGGTTGTGTATACTTACTTCGTAACTAAATAGTATATGAGTAAAAAAAATAATCATGAAGAAGTAGAAATTGAATATGAAGATGAAATTGTTGAAGAACATGGAATGAAGGATAAACTAAAACAATTAAGAGAAGAGCTTAAGGAAGCAAAACTTCAATCCCAGGAATATTTAACAGGTTGGCAAAAAGAGAGAGCTTCATTTGCGAATTATAAGACTGAAGAAGAAAAAAAGAGACAAGAACGTATTGCTCTTTTGAAGACAAATCTTGTTTCTGATTTTTTTCCGGTACTTGATAGTTTTGATATGGCGTTTGGAAACAAAGATGCTTGGGAAAAAGTAGATCAAAATTGGCGTATTGGAGTTGAATATATCTATACCCAATTTATGAATACACTTGAAGGATATGGAATTTCAGTTATCGATACAACCCATGTCCCTTTTGACCCTGTTATACATGATCCTGTTGAAAATGTCCCTGTTGATGAAAAGGATGATGGACACATCATTTCAGTTATTCAAAAGGGATATAGAACCAAGGATATGGTATTACGACCAGCAAAGGTTCGTGTAGGAAAGTATGAAAACAAATAGGCTTGAAGTAATGATAGACGCTCCTATTTCATCAGTATTTGAATTCACCTTAGATCCTAAGTACAGAAAATCATGGATTCCAAATCTAGGTGAAGAAACCGTTGATAGTTCTGTAATTGGCTTGGGTACAAAATATCAAAATGATGTCGGTACCTATCTGGTTACTGATTATGAAAAAAATGTCTTTATGGAGCTTTCCTCTACAAAATCAAGTTATATTTGTTCGTATTCATTTCGTGAACATGAAAAGCAAACAAAGATTACCTATTTTGAATATATGGAAGATGGATCAGAACTTGATTCACCAATTTTAGAATCATCATTTACTACATTAAAAGAATTAATAGAAACTAATAACTAATATTACTATGTCAAAAATTATTGGAATTGATCTTGGTACCACAAACTCAGCAGTTGCTATTGTTGAGGGAGGACAACCAAAAATTATCGAAAACAGCGAAGGAAATAGAACAACTCCTTCAATTGCTGCAATGGGGAAGAATAAGGATCGTTTAGTTGGTTTACTTGCAAAACGTCAGGCGGTAACAAATCCAGAAAACACAATCTTTGGAGTGAAGCGTTACATGGGTCACAAGTATGACGATGAAGCTATCCAGTCTGATATGAAAGCATCACCTTTTAAAATATCAAAAGGTGAAAACAACGGAGTTGCTATTACTATGCAAGATAAGGAATATCGACCAGAAGAAATTTCTGCAATGATATTGAAAAAGATAAAAGCAGACGTTGAAGAAAAGCTTGGTGAAAAAGTTACTGAAGCAGTTATCACAGTACCTGCATATTTTGATGATGCACAGAGACAAGCAACAAAAGATGCTGGAAAAATTGCAGGTCTTGAAGTAAAAAGAATCATCAATGAACCAACAGCTGCAGCACTTGCATATGGTTTCAACAAAAAGAAAGATGAGAAAATCGTTGTGTATGACTTTGGTGGTGGAACGTTTGATGTTTCAGTTCTTGAAGTTGGAGATGATGTAGTTGAAGTTAAATCAACTGATGGTGATGCACATATGGGTGGAGAAGACATTGATAGAGCTATCATCAATTGGATTGGATCTGAATTCAAAAAGGAATCAGGAATTGATGTAACTGGAGATGTGCTTGCTTTGCAACGTTTGAAAGAAGCTGCAGAAAAGGCAAAGCATGAACTTTCTAATACCTCAGAAAGTGAAATCAATATTCCTTTCATTACCTCAGATGAATCAGGGCCAAAACATCTTCTTCTTAAACTTTCACGAGCTAAATTAGAAGAATTAGCAGCACCATTTCTTGAAAAATCAATTGAGATTACCAAACGAGCTGTTGAAGCTTCAGGATTTAAAACATCAGAGATTGATGAAATTATCCTCGTAGGAGGTCAAACAAGAATGCCTAAAATTACTGAAATGGTAAAAGGAGTGTTTGGAAAAGAACCAAATAAGTCTATCAATCCAGATGAGGTAGTTGCTTTAGGAGCAGCATTACAAGGAGGAGTGATGCAAGGAGATGTAAAAGACGTATTACTTCTTGATGTAATCCCTCTTTCACTTTCAATTGAAACTATGGGAGGAGTTGCTACAAAACTTGTAGAAAGAAATACTACCATCCCAGCAGAAGCATCACAGGTATTTTCTACCGCAGCAGATAATCAACCTTCAGTTGAAATTCATGTGGTTCAAGGAGAACGTCCTTTAGCTTCTGACAACAAGTCTCTTGGAAAATTCATTCTTGATGGAATTCCACCAGCACCTCGAGGTGTACCGCAAGTTGAAGTAACCTTCAATGTTGATGCTAACGGAATTCTTGAGGTGAAGGCAAAAGATAAAACTTCAGGAAAAGAAAATTCAATTAGAATCGAAGGTGGTTCAAAACTTTCAGATGAAGAAATCAAGCGAATGCAACAAGAAGCAGAAGAACATGCAGATGAGGATAAGAAAAAGAAGGAATTAATTGATACTCGTAATCTCGCAGAAACAATGATCTTCTCAGCTGAAAAAGCACTTAAAGAATATGGAGAGAAGGTTGATGAAGAAACAAGAACTTCAGTTCAAACAGCTATCACTGAACTTAAGGAAGCAAAAGATAAAGATGATAAGGCTGATATTGAATCAAAAACTCAAAAACTTTCAGAATCAATGCAAAAAATTGGTGAAGTTATGCAAAAAGAAGCTGAAACAAAAAACGAAGAATCTTCAGATACTGAAACCGTTGACGTAGAAGCAGAAGAGAAAAAAGAAGAATAATTGATATTCATGGATGCTAAGGAATATTCCTTAGCATCAATGAGCAGCAATACATTACATATGAGCAAAGACTATTACAAAATTTTAGGAGTAGAAAAAGGAGCATCACAAGATGAAATTAAGAAGGCTTTTAGAAAAGTCGCGCATCAATATCATCCTGATAAGAAAGATGGTGATGAAGTTAAGTTTAAAGAGGCAAATGAGGCGTATCAAGTGCTCTCAGACGAAAAAAAACGTGCCTCATATGATAGATTTGGTTCTTCAGGATCAAATCCATTTGGTGGACAACAACATGCAGGATTCGGAGGTTTTGGACAGGGTGGTGCTTCATTTGATTTTGGTGATATTGATCTAGGAGATATTTTTGGATCTGGATTCGGAGGTGGAAGACGTGCACAGAGAAAAGGGGAAGATCTTCAAACAAGGATAACTTTAAGTTTCAAAGAGTCTGTGTTTGGTGTAACAAAGAGTATTAATTTAGAACACATGGTTATGTGTGACACCTGTGAGGGTTCTGGGGCTAAAGATAAGACTAAGGTAAAAACATGTTCTCATTGTGAGGGAAGAGGAAAAGTTCAATCCCAAATGATGGGTATCTTCACTACGGTAACTGAGTGTCCTCGTTGTCTAGGAAGAGGAAATGTTCCTCAGGAATCTTGTTCACGATGTAATGGATCTGGGGTAATGAGAAAAAAGGAAACCGTTGAGGTAACTATTCCATCTGGAATTCAACACGGTGATACTCTCCGTGTAAAAGGAAAGGGAAATGCTATTGAAAATGGAATTGCAGGAGACCTGTTTATTCAAATAATGGTAGAACCTGACAAGGTCTTCAAGAGAAGAGGTCTTGACCTCATTGTTGAAAGAACATTGAAAATCTCAGAAGCTGTTTTGGGGACACAACAACACCTTACTTTGCTTGATGGAAAGGATATTGAATTTTCAGTTCCTGAGGGGACAAGAGATGGTACCACCTTACGTATTCGTAACAAGGGAATTGAAGCTGGTTCAACAAAAGGAGATATTCTCGTACTTGTTTCAATTGAGGTACCTAAAAAGCTAAGTAAAAAGCAACGAGAATTGTTTGAGAATATGCAGAAAGAAGGCCTCTAGACCCTTTTACATTTAACTATAATAGTATATACTTTATGTACATTATTCGATTAAGAAAATACATAACAGATATGAAGAAGTTTTTATACCTTGTTGCTCTTATCGCTATTGTAGTTATCGCAATTTCAGCAATGAATAACAACGAAACTGCTACAGTAGAAGTTGAGAACGATCCTATTGTTGAAGAAACTACAACGGAAGATGCTGCTACTGAACCAGTAACGGAAGAAGTAGTTGTAGAAGAAGCAATGAATGCTGAAACTACCGTTGAAGTTGAAGCACTATAATAAAAAAAACCGTTATCGGTTTTTTTTATTTAACTCCAACGAGAAGAGAAAGTTTCTCAATAATTTCTTGTTTTTGTTTTTTTAGTTCTTCAAAAACTAAACGTTCTTCATCGGTTTGTGATTCTTGAATATAGTGATGTTCAATTCTCCAAAGAGATTTTTGTTCTTGAACAAGCTGATTTAAGATATTAAAAGTATTATTATTCATATAATGTTTTGTTATGTTACTAATATATCTATTATATCACCTATCATGTGCTAGGATGTTACTGTATGAGAGAAATCGTTATTATCTTCCCATTTAACACTCGTGAACAAAAAATCTTAGTCATTGAAGAATATATACATCACTATAACAGATCCTTTTGGAAGTATGTAAGTGGTGGAGTAGACAAAGAAGAAAAAGATTTCATCACCCATGCAAAAGAAGAACTTGCTGAAGAAGTTGGTATGAGTTCTGAGGGTTGGCACCATTTTCATCAATTAGAAAAAATTTTTGGTAATAGAGAAATTCATTTTTTCATTGCTGAAGATCCAATTGAAATGGAAAACCCACAAGAGAATCCAGACGCTGATATCATCCTACAATCTGTTTGGGTAAACTATGAAGAATTTATGCATATGCTTGATACCAAACAATTAATGTGGGATCAAGCGAGTATGGCAGCATTGATGGTATTTAGAAAATACCAAATAAAATAACCGAATATTTCGGTTATTTTATTTACCTGTGTAGTGACGGCTGTTTCTTCGAGTCTTTGCTACTCCAAGCATATCCTTCTTTACTTCTAATCGTTTTACTGTTTTGTGAGATGAAGTTGTCTTCATGTTTCCCACGCTATTTGTTCTTTTTCCCATATGTGATGAGTATACATGTTATTAATAATATGAATAGTGTTTGACAAATACGTATTTTGTACTATTTTACGTTAAACCTTAAATTATATAAAAATGAATATTAGAACAATTATGTACTGCCTAGGCATCTTCCTTTTCACTTCATGTGACTTCTCACCGAGTTCAAATGAATTAACAAATCAAACCTTCAAACAGGTCTTGATGGTCGAAAATCAGGTTTTAGTTAAAGAACTAAATGTTCCTGATGAGTTTAGTATGCAAAAAGTATTTGAAGAAAGTGCTTTAAAGATAAAAAAGCTTATAGAGCAAAAAGCAAATGGCAACATTCAGGGTGTGAAAAGCTACTCATTTATCCTAGATGGCGAAAAAATTTACAAAATTGTAACGTTGTATCAACGTAGCGAAAATGCGATTGTGATAAAAAAAACAGCGTTTAACAATCCTGAAAATTATTACATCACCTCGTACTACCTAAGTGAAAATGGAAAGTTAGTTGATGTTATCCAAATGGATAGTGACAAAAAAATTCATTTTTCAAGATTCGTTGAGATTAAACAGTTTAGCGATTCTTTAGAAAAAGAATTAGGTTTTGAAATTTAATAGACATAAAAAACACTGAGTTACCCTCAGTGTTTTTATAATTGATTCTTTATCTGATTGATAAAATCATCAATTGATATTCCTTTCTGTTGGCCATCTTTTGATTCAATAGTTAGTGTTTGTGTACTTACTTCTTCGTCTCCTATGATAATCCAGAAGGGAAGTTTTGAAGTCTTAGCTTTCCTTACTTTCTTCCCGAATCCCTCATGGTCATCGTTCCATAATTCAACTCTCATACCAACTGATGCAAGTGATGTATATACTTCAGTTGCATATGTTGAGTGAACGTCTGACTTGATTGGAATAATGGCTAGTTGAAGTGGTGCAAGCCAAACAGGAAAATAACCTTCGAAATGTTCAATTGCAAGTGACATGAATCTTTCAAGGGATCCTGCAATCGCTCTATGAATCATCACCGGAGTTTTCTTGTTTCCTTCTTGATCAGTATACGTTAATTCAAATCGTGTCGGCTGAACAAAATCAAGCTGTGCAGTACCCAATTGCCATTCTCGTCCAATGGCATCTTTGAATTGAAAATCCAACTTTGGTCCGTAGAATGCAGCTTCACCTTCTACTCGCATATAGTTTAGGTTATTTTCTTTGGCAATATCCTCAAGAATAGATTCTGCTTTATCCCATAGATGATTGTCGCCAATATACTTATCTAAGTTTTGTGGATCTCGAACAGAAAGTGAAACCCAATAGTTTCCTTCGTGGAACATATCCATCGTGGTGTAGAATTTTTTTATGATGGCTACAATATTATTTACCTCTTCTTTTATTTGCTCTTCGGTACAGAAAATATGACCATCATCTTGTGAAATAGATCGAACACGTGAGAGTCCCATGAGTTCTCCTGCTTGTTCATCACGGTATACCATTGTCGTTTCAGCATACCGTAATGGGAGATCTCTGTATGAACGTGGTTCAGCATCATATATTTGTGTATGGTGCGGACAATTCATAGGTTTCATAACAAATTCTACATTTGATTTTCCGGTAACATGGAATAGATCATCTTTATACTTATCCCAGTGACCTGATGTTTTATATAAATCAGATTTAGTGATATGTGGAATACATACCTGTTGGTATCCGTATGGAGATTGTATTTCATCAATCTTTTTGATTACCAAGTTTCGAATCATCGTTCCTTTTGGAGTGAATAAAGGAAGACCGGAACCTACTTTTTCAGAGAAGGTGAATAGACCTAGTTCCTTCCCAATTTTTCTATGATCTCGTTTCTTCGCCTCTTCTTGCTTTGTTATGTATTCATCTAAATCTTCTTTTGTATCAAAAGCAAGACCATATATACGAGTAAGCATCGGATTGTTTTCATTACCTCTCCAGTATGCACCTGCAACCCTGTCTAATTTCCAGGCATCCATATTGATACTTGAAAAATCGTCAACATGTCCTCCTCTACATAGGTCGGTAAAAGATCCAGAAGTATAGAAGGTAATTTCCTCACCCTTTTCTGCGATTTCTCGAATAAGTTCTTCTTTGTATGGATTTCCTGAAAAGAATGAAAGTGCTTCATCTTTTGTTACCACTTTGTGATCAAAATGCTTCCAGGTATTAGCAATCTTCTTCATTCTTTTTTGAATATCCTTTAAATCACCATCTGAAAGAGGGTGCTTAAGATCAATATCGTAATAGAAACCATTATCGATTGCTGGACCTAGGCTTAAATATGCATCAGGATAGCTTTCAAGTACTGCTGCAGCAAGAAGGTGTGCAAGTGAATGTCTTTTCTTTTCTAATTCGTTCATATGCATATTGTAGCTGGCAATGGCATGCATGCAAGGGCTTATATCATAGTGTATGCTGTATGTATGAACGAAATGAAACACTATCCAGATTCAATATCAATTAAAGGGCTCATACGAAGTTTTCAGAGTGCCTTTCGTGGAGTTAGAGTCTTGTTAAAAAGTGAATATAACTTATATATTCAAATTGGTTTTGCTGTAATAGCGATCGTTGCTGGTTTTTACTACCAAATAAGTTCTGTGCAATGGATGTTTCAAATCATTGCAATTGGTTTAGTAATATATTCAGAATTAGTAAATACCGCGATAGAAAAAATTCTTGATGTTCTCCACCCAGATTATCGAAGGGAAGTAGGGGAAATAAAAGAACTGGCATCAGCTTCAGTTCTATTCATGGTTCTTATCTCAGTTTGTATTGCTTTCATTATTTATATTCCTTATATTTTTTAGTCAAAAATAAAACAACCGAAAGGTTGTTTTATTCTAGTTCTAGTGATGATAGTGATGCATCAAGATCGAAATCTAAATCAGATTCAATAGCTTCAATATCTGTTTCAGGTGAAGTTTCAGAGATTTCTTCAATCACTTCAGCTTCTTGTTCTTCCATAAGGATAACTTGTTCTTCCTCAGGGGTGATCATTTCACCTTCCATCATTTGCCCTGCATTATTATTAGCAAGCAAGATTAATCCACCAGCTACAATAACGATAAGTAGAGCAATAGTTAAATTTTTATTCATATTATGCAGTGTTAGTTATTCCTTTTAATGATGATACTAATGTCTTTGCTTGCTCCCATGCTTGAGCAATCTGTACTTTTGATTTTTCAAAAAGAGACTTTGCATCGTTAAGTTTCGCCTTTACTTCTTCTTCTGTCATGTTTTCACGATCAACTGATTCAACTACAAGGGTAGCTTGGTCAATTAGTGATTCTGCTTCAGCTACTGATGATGATACTGCATCAAGACTTGATTGGTATGATGAAATATCAACACCACGTCCTTCTAGGTCAACAAGCCGAGCCTGAATCTTATCAACAATTCCATATGATCGAGCGATCACAGCTTGGAATCTTTTTGCAATCATCTCATTACGTTGATTACGGATATCTTTCCCAGCTTCTTTAAGTTCAGCTCGTTTCACTTCAGCATCTGCTTTCATGTTTTCACGATGTGCTTTTGCTTCATCGAGCACTGCTTTTCGTTCTTCTTCAGAACTTGCGCTACTCAAAGCTTCTTTTACTTCAACTCGTTTTAATTCACGCTCTTGTTTCCGTTCTTCAATGTATGCGTTACGTTCTTCTGTTAGTTGTGTACGTGCTTGTTGTAACTGTGCACGCATTTCAGTTGCTTCAGTAGAAACTTCAGGTCGTTCTTGTCGTTGCGCATGGACAATAGCTGTCGTTGCAAACAAGGCAAGGGTGGTAAAAATAGTAAGTAATGTTTTCATATATATATTGCATGAGAATAAATCTCACTTCTGTATTATATTATCTGCTAGTAAAAATAACAATGAGTGATTAATTATTGCAATGGCTTAACCCCTTGCATAAGTAAACTTTTCTTTCCATCTTTGTCAGACATTTTTCCTTGAATTGCTATGATGGCATCTTCAACAAGTAGTTCTGCGTGTTCTTTGTAGAGTTTTGGAAAAACTACTACTTCTGCTGATCCTGTAAAATCAGAAAGTGTGATGAATGCCATTTTGTCACCCTTCTTGGTGTTAATTACCTTAACAGTTTCAATGATTCCACCAACAACTACCGTCTGCTCATTTCTAATTTCACCTGTTGATATCATTCCTAAATGATAGCTACTTTTTTTAAACCTATCTCGCATATGATCAAGTGGATGACCAGATACATAGACACCTAGAATTTCTTTCTCCATAGCTAAGCAATCTTCCTTTGAAAGCGGTTCTGTTTCTTTGAGACTTATGTGAGATTGCCCAATGTTTCCAAATAGGGAGGCCTGATCAGAGTGCATACTCTTTACCTCTTTGTTGTACTGAAGAAGTGCTTCAAGATTTCCAAGTAATGATCCTCGTTCTCCAAATTGATCAAGAGCTCCTGCCATGATGAGTGCTTCAAGTGATTTCTTGTTGAAATTCTTGTGACGAACTCTGTTTAAGAGATCTTCAAGTGAGTTAAATTTTCCTGCTCGTTTTCGTTCTTGGATAATTGCATCTGCAATTCCTTCACCAAAATTCTTGATGGTGTAGAAACCGAATCTGATTGCATTCTTCTCATCATTTTGAATTATGGTAAATGAACCAAAGCATTCATTAATATCAGGAGGAAGTACTTCAATGTTCATTGAGGCACATTCATGAATAATTATTGCAATCTTATCAGTATCTCCAGACTCAGCTGATAGCATTGCTGTCATATATTCAACGGGGTAGTTTGCCTTCATGTACGCTGTTTCATAGCTGATACGTCCATAGCTTGCCGCATGTGACTTGTTGAATCCATACGCAGCAAAGGTTTCTATTTGATCCCATAGTTCTTCTACAGCCTGTGGTTTCATTCCGTAATCTAAACACCCTTGCATAAGTTTTTCTTTTTGCTCTGCCATCAGCTCAGGAATCTTTTTTCCAATAGCTTTTCGTAACTTATCAGCATCACCCCAAGTGAAACCAGCAAGGTCAACAGAGATTTGCATTACGTCTTCTTGATATACCAAAATTCCATATGTCGGAGCAAGAATTTCCTTCATTCGAGGATCAAGATATCTAACCAAAGATGGATTTCTCTTTCTTTGAATATATTCAGGTATGAATTCCATAGGTCCTGGTCGGTACAGGGCAATCATCGCATTGATTTCATAAATATTACTTGGTTTCAAGTCAATAATATACTTAGTCATACCGGCACTACCCATCTGAAAGACTCCCATGGTTGAACCTGCTCCAAGAAGATCATATGTTTTCTTGTCATTAAGACTGATGGTATTCAAATCGATATCAATATTCTGTATTTGCTTTACTAAACGAACTGCATCAGCAAGTATTGAGAGGTTTCTAATTCCAAGAAGGTCAAATTTTGGCATATTCACAACACCATCACGATCACCAGTATACATATCGTATTGAGTGATAAGTTTTCCTCCTTTCGGATCAAACTGAACAGGAGAAAAATCATCAACGCGTGTTGGTGAAATAACAACACCAGCAGCATGAACTGAAACGTGACGAGCACATCCTTCAATTTTTTGTGCAAGATCAATAATTTTTTTGACATCAGCTTCTGACTTATACAAAGCACGAAGATCTTCCTCTTCTTCGAGTGCTCTTGCAATAGTCATCGGAAAACCCTGTGACCCCATTGGGATAAGTTTTGCGATCTTGTCACCAAGTTCATACGGATAGTCTAAGGCTCGAGCAACATCACGAACAGATCCTCGTGCCGCCATAGTTCCAAAGGTACCAATTTGTGCCACAGATTTTGAACCATATTTTTCACGTATGTAATCAATCACTTTGTCCCTATGAATATCAGAAATATCAAGATCAATATCAGGGATACCTTTTCTTCCAGGGTTCATAAATCGTTCAAAGGGAAGATCCATTTCAAGAGGATTTACCTTGGTAATGAAATTAAGATATGACACAAGAGAACCTGCTGCAGAACCTCTTGTATTTGTATAGATACCCATTTTCAAAGCAGCTTCTACAAGATCAGCCATAATTAAAAAGTATGAAGAATATCCTTTCGAAGAGATAATACCAAGTTCATATTCTATTCGTTCAACAACTTCCTTTGTCTCTTCCATATTACGATCAGGAATACGACGATATGTTTGTTCTCTTAGAGCTCTGTCATAATCATATCCTTCTGGAATAGGGAAGTCAGGGAAATACCAACTATCAATATCAATCTCAACATTACACCTATCTGCTATTCTTCGTGTTTCTTCAATTGCTTCAGGATAGTCTTTGAAGCGCTCAGCAATATCTTCAGGAGATGCAAAATGAAATTCTCCTCGCATAAATCCACTAGACACTCTGTTTCCTGTGGTTGAAACACCAAGCAGGGTATCAAATGCTTCACGATCATCTGGATGTATATAATGACTATTATGTGTTGCTACTAAAGGAGCTCCTGTTTCTTTTGATATCCTTGCAAGATCTGCATTGATCTCTTTCAGACCATCAATATGATCATTGAACATGATTTCAATGTAATAGTTTTCTTTTCCAAAAATCTCTTGATATTGCAATACTAATTCCTTTGCATGATCATAGTTTTTGGTAAGGATTGCTTGTCCTACTTCACCATATATTGAACCAGAAAGACAGATAAGACCTTCTTTGTATTCCCTTAGAAGTTCTTTGTCCATTCTTGGTCGATAATAGAATCCTTTAATAAAGGATTGAGTAACTAACTTCATAAGGTTCTTGTACCCCTGGTTATCCTTTGCCAAAAGAGTGAAAGGATATCGTTTAGTATCAATACCATGATCCTTCTGTTCCATGCTTCTGAAAGCCATATATGCATCAACACCGATTATTGGTTTGATGTCATACTTCTTGCATGTTTTGTAGAACTCGATAGTTCCGTACATTGATCCATAGTCGGTTAAAGCAAGGGCACTCATGTTGAATTCTTTTGCTTTTGTGACAAGTTCAGGGATTTTCGAAAGACCCTGTAAAAGTGAAAAATGGCTATGGGTATGTAGATGAATAAATGACATATATCTGTAGTATACCAAAAAGCAGGTGTGGTGATATACTTGAACATATGAAGTACGGAAAAATAGTTTTGTACATACTCACCCTTCTTCTTGGTACCTTCTACATATTTTCTTTCAGTGGAGAACCAGAAGGCCTCCAATCTCAATATGAAGTATCCAAAGGGAACTAAATATGTAATAGGTATAGATGAGGTAGGAAGGGGTCCTCTTGCGGGTCCTGTTACCCTATGTGCTTTTTTGGTTCCTGTTTCGAAATTAGCAAAGGTTAATAGAAAACTCTCGGGTATTACTGATTCAAAAAAACTAACAAGGAAAAAAAGAGAGATGTTTGAAAAACTCATAAAAGAAGTAGCTAGCCAAGAAGATATAAAATATGCAATTGCAAGTGTTTCAGCCCAAGTGATCGATTCAAAAGGAATTTCTTTTGGAATACGAAATGCAATATCTCGAACTCTTAAAAAACTGTCTGTTGATCCATTAACAAGTTATGTATATCTTGATGGTAGTTTACATGCTCCAATTTCATTTGCTCAAGAGACAATAATAAAAGGTGATGTTCATAATTGGCTGATATCATCTGCATCCGTTCTTGCAAAAACACATCGTGATATGAAGATGAGGAGATATTCAAAAACATATCCAGAATATGGATTCGATACTCATATGGGATACGGGACAAAGATGCATAGGGAAAACATTAGAAAATATGGGCCTTGCGATATACACAGGAAGACTTGGATACACTAACATTTTTTTAAAATACATATATAATAAAGTCAAGAATTATAAAAATTAAAAAAAATGGATTTTGAAAACAAAGAGCATTCAGTAGGTTTTTTCACCGAAAGCGCTCATGAAAGAAAATCTCCCGATATAGGACATCCATATACCTTACTCATTCAAAGAAAAGATGTCTGGAAGGGAGTAGGTACAACCCAAATGTCACCAAAGCTTGGTGAAAATAAGGTATACCGAATGATCTTGAAACAACATATTGAACATCTTCCTTTGATGTTTCGATATCTTGTATTGTGGTGTGAATTATTCATATCAAGAACTATTTCTGAAAAACTGCTTGTGTTGGCTTTCTTGAAAAAAGCTAATCTATATCCAATTTCTTTTTATTTGGCATACCAAAGGGATGAACAAATAATGAGAAATGTATTTCATGTAACGAGGGTTGTAACTGCTGATTATCGACGAATCAATTCACCACTTGAGTTAACCATGGAAAATCTCTTAGAGATGAAAAAAGAAGAAATAATTTCTGGTAATATTTTTACAGCAGTCATTGCAGAAGAAAATTTATACCAAAGAAGAAACCCAAATGCTGTGCCATATATTGGTTTCAAAAAAATTATGCAAATGAATAAAAGTTGATACTTCGGTATCAACTTTTTACTTGCCAAAATATTGAATGTACGTATACTCTAGTGCATTATGGTAATTCGAATGAGACATACACGTGCACACACAGGGAACAGACGTTCTCATCATGCACTAAAAGCTAATACTATCGTTACTGATGCTGAAACTAAAGTTCCTCATCTACGTCATCGAGCTTCTCTTGAAACAGGAATGTATCGAGGTCGACAGGTAATTGATGTTGTAAAACAAGTAACGAAAAAAGCTAAAAAAGCCTAATATAGGTTTTTTATTTTTATTTACCATTAATTTTGGTACAATCTCCATATGGCAAACCGACAACTGCACCGAACCGTACTATTACAAACACTTTTTGAATGGGATATACGTGGAAAGAATAGTCTTGAAATTCCTCTGTACCTTTCATACATATCAACTGCATTTAATGAAATTCATGATGCTGATCAAAAGGAACTTTCAATGTTCCTTCAAGAGCTCATGAAAAAACAGGTAGTTATTGATGACATTATTGAAAAAGCAGCCCCATCATGGCCACTTGAAAAAATTTCCATTACTGATCGTAATGTACTTCGACTTGGATTATATGAACTGTTGTTTGGAGACAGGGAACAGGTACCACCTAAGGTTGCAATAAATGAATCTATTGAATTAGCAAAACGCTTTGGAGGTCCAAAGAGTGGAAGATTCGTAAATGGAATTATCGGTGCTGTGTATAAAGAAATTGGTGAACCTGGAAAAGAAGATTTCGTAAATCAAAAAGTTCAATCTGTTTCATATGAAGATATGCCTATCGAACAAAAAGGTGCTGCTGTTGTGTACAGTATTGATGCACAGGGAGTTATTAGAATTGGAATGGTGCATGATGTTTTTGGGTATTGGACCCTATCAAAAGGGAGTATCGGAGAACAAGAAGCTGTAACTGATGGTGTTATTCGAAAGATAAAAGAAGAAACAAATTGGGATATAGAAATCATTGCTGATTTAGGTGATAACGAGTACATCGCATATCCACCTGAAAAAGGACCAACACGAAAACATGTTCATTATTTTCTTGCGAAATCACCATACGTTAATCCTACCTTAGGATCACAATCAGGTGGATTAAATGATGTTCGTTGGTTTGAACTATCAGAGATCACTGACCTAACCATCTATGATGATGTTTCTCAAATGCTTATCAAATCAATTGGACTCATTAGTGAAAAAGAAGGAAGAATAGAAAAATTAGGAGCAACAGCACCAAACCTTTCACAGCCTGATATTGATAGTATGAATAGAGATCAACTCGAAGTTCTTGCGCGATCAAGAGGAGTTGAGGAAACTGAAACTATGGATGATATAACCTTAAAAACTAAGTTACGAGAATCATAATATGGAAGCATATCTAACATTTGAATCTTCATTGGGAATTTCTTTTGAAAACAAGCGTTTGCTACAACAAGCCTTTATCCATCGATCGTATATCAATGAAAATAAAGGTCTTGGTCTTGAGCATAATGAACGACTTGAGTTTTTAGGTGATGCCGTACTTGAACTTGTCGTAACTGATTTCTTGTACAAGCAGTATCCAGACATTGATGAGGGAATTCTAACAGCATATCGTTCATCATTGGTACGCACAGAATCAATTTCAGAAGCAGCACGAACAATGGGAATGAATGAGTTACTTCTTCTTTCTAAGGGGGAATCAAAAGATCAGGGAAAAGCTCGTGATTATATTCTCGCTAACACTTTTGAATCTTTTGTTGGTGCTGTTTATTTAGATCAAGGGTATGACGTTGCACGTAAGGTAATTGCTGATGCATTATTTGATAATATTCTACATGTTATTGATAATGGGACATGGAAAGATGCTAAGTCTCGCTTTCAAGAACTTGCCCAAGAGAAATATTCTGAAACTCCACGCTACGAACTAATTTCTGCAGTTGGTCCAGACCATCAAAAGAAATTTATCATCGCCGTATATGTTGGAGAAAAAGAATGTGCACGAGGAACAGGAAAAAGTAAACAAGAGGCACAGCAAGATGCAGCTGCACAAGCATTAGAAAAAGAAGCCTAGTTATTATGGCTTTTTTCTATATATCAACTCATGATTGTGATATACTAGAATATTATATATGCATCTTAAACGATTAGAACTTAACGGTTTTAAGTCATTCGCTCATACTAGTGAATTTGTTTTTGATGTCCCTATCATTGCTATTGTAGGACCAAATGGATCTGGAAAATCAAATGTGGTTGAAGCTATTCGATTTGTGTTAGGAGAACAGTCAGTGAAATCAATGAGAGGGAAGACTGGATCGGATTTGATTTTCAAGGGATCAAAAGACATATCAAAAATGTCTCGTGCACGAGTGTCAATTACTTTTGATAACAAAAATCGAGTTTTCTATATCAATCAAGGTGACACCAAAGAAATTAGTGTAGACTTCGATGAGGTGACCATCGGAAGAGAAGTTTTTTCAGATGGAAGTAGTGTATATCGAATTAATGGTACTGAAGTGAGAATGAAAGATATCCATGAACTTATCGCTTCTATTAACATTGGTTCTTCAGGGCACCATATTATCTCTCAAGGAGAAGCTGATCGATATTTAAATGCAAATGCAAGAGATCGTCGTACATTAATCGAAGAAGCACTTGGTTTAAAGGTGTATCAATATCGATTAAAAGAATCATTACGAAAGTTAAAGAAAGCAGAAGAAAATCTAAGAGAAACTGAATTGTTAAGAAGAGAGATTGCCCCACACATTCGTTTCCTTAAAAAACAGGTTGAAAAAATACAACGAGCTAAAGAGCTACGAGTTATTCTTGAAGAACAGTACCTTGATTATCTCAAACGAGAAGATTTTTATATAAAACATCTTCAAAAAACTTTGCAGCAACAAGAGGAAATTCTTCTTGAAGAAAAGAGAGAGGTTGATATTTATCTTGCTTCTCATCAGCAACAAACAGTAGAGCAGATTTCAGAGGAAAAAGATTTAATGGATGTTGAAAGAAAACTTTCAGGTATTAGACAGCAAAAACAAGAATACCTAAGAGAGATTGGCCGACTTGAAGGAATGATTTCAGTGTTGCAAAAACCAAAGCAAACTTCGGTGAATAAGCAGTTTTCGTACCAAAGAATTGTAACATTCAAAGAAGAGATTCAGGGTATTATAAATACTCTTAACCGTACTGATATCAGTTCACTTACTCATTTCCTCTCTATTCTTTCTGAAAAATTAGATCATCTCATCGGAGAGCATACAGAAGAAACTATCCATGAAGATACCTCGCTTCAGGAATTCCTAGCAAAGGAGAGTCTTTTGAGAGAATCACTTTCTGATATTTCTCTTCAAGAAGATGGCTTGATAAAAGAAATTGTAGGAATTCAAGAAGTAATTTCTAAAAAAAGAATCAAGCAACAAGAAGAACAGAGAGAATTCTTCATCATGCAATCAAGGAAAAAGGAACTTGATGGAAAACAAGAACTTCTCCATTCGAAAAAACAATCACTTCTTCATCGTATTGCTGATCGTGATTTAGAATATCAAGAAGCTCTTGTTTTATTAGGATTAAATCAACTTGAAATACAAGAAACTGATTTCAATGAGGTAACTACAGAATCTCAAACACAGTTAAGAAGAGAACTTGAACGTAACAAGATTCGTCTTGAAGACATGGGTGGAGGAACTGGAATAGAAACAGTTAAAGAATATGAGGAAACAGTACAGCGGGATGAATTTTTGTCGAAAGAAATTGATGATGTACAAACCACTATTACTTCCTTAAATCAGATCATTAATGAATTAAAGGGAACCTTAAATATTGAATTCAATGCTGGAGTAGAAAAAATTAATATTCAATTCAATAACTTCTTTACCCTTATGTTTGGTGGAGGAAAGGCTGTGCTAAAAGAGGTTATTATGAAAAAGAAAAAGTCACCAGAAGAAGAATTTGATACTTCTGAAGACGAAAACCAAGAAGAGTATGGTATTGATATTGCTGTAGAGCTACCTCGAAAGAAAGTATCTGATCTTGATATGCTCTCAGGAGGAGAACGATCATTAACATCAATTGCTTTGCTTTTTGCACTGTCTCAAGTAAATCCACCACCTTTTTTGGTACTTGATGAAACTGATGCTGCCTTAGATGAAGCAAATAGTCAAAAGTATGGTGATATGATTGAATCACTATCAGCATATTCACAACTTATTTTAGTTACGCATAACAGAGAAACCATGAGTAGAGCACAGACACTATTTGGAGTTACGCTTGGTCGGGATGATGCATCAACAATGCTTTCGCTTCGATTAGAGGATGCAGAAAAGTATGCGAAATAAAAACCTAGTTTCCTAGGTTTTTATCATACACCACATGTTCTTTAAGGTAATCAAGAATGTTACGAGTATCCTGCTGGCGTGTATTTGATTGAAGAATCACTACCCCAATATTTTTTATTTCACCATTTGAAAGAGCAATTTCGTAATATCCAATACTTGTTTGTTGAGCAGCATTAGTAAATCCAGTTTTACCTCCTCTAAATTCAGGAAATCCTGATGCTTTGTTAATATTTCTCCAAGTATATTCGTTGATACTTTTTTCAGATAGCTGAGAAATTCCGACTATCTGTGGATAGGTGTTACGAGTAATCTGCATGAAAGAAAAGAGGTCTCTTGCTGTTGAAACATTTTGGATAGAGAGTCCTGTAGGATCTCCAAACCCTGTATCTAATAGCTCGTATGATTCAACTATCTCATTCATACTTGCGATAAAATTAGCCCTATCTCTCTGTTGAGCAATAACTTCACCTGCATCATTTGATGATACTAGCAAAAGAGGGTAAATGAGTTCCCGAATGGTAAGGGTATCTCCGGGTATAAATCTACCTCTGTTTCCTAATACCTCAAGTTCTTTGGGATCAATAGTAGCAATTTCGTTTGGTGGAAATTTTTCTGCTGCAGTAAACGCTGTAAAGTATTTGGTAATTGATGCGATAGGGTATATTTCCTTTGCTTTTCGTTCAAAAATTATCTCTCCTGTATCAAGATCACCTACCAAGAAACTTCGAGCATTAACTGATCCAAGTCTTTCAAGAGACTGTAAATAATATTTTCCCTGAACCTCATCTTCAATATCAAGTGCTGCAAGAAGTTCTTTCTTTTGTCGTTCATATTCTTGAAAAAGTCGGAGATCTTCTTTTGCTTGTTCTAGGGTTATAGGGCTAAGATTTTGTAGATTAAATACTCGTTGAGCAGGGTAGATACGCTGATCTTTAGGAAGAGGAGCTGGATCATAGTCAAGAACAATTTCTTCTTCGTTACCTACTAGATTTGCTGCAAGTTGGTCTTGTATTGGGTCAGATACTTTTTCTTTGGTATTTGTTATTCCGTTATCAAAACCAAAAATAACTGAAAACACAAAAAAGGCTCCAATGAGGAGCAATATTGCCATAAATAATTCACCTATTATTTCTGAACCACTTTGTTTAGCCATATTATTATTAGTATACGATATACAATGGCTATTTACTACTTTCTACTTTAGGAATATCTAATTGATAATCAATTAAGGTACGTTCAAGATCAACTTTTTTGATTCTCATTTTTACTTTGTCACCAATCTTAAATCTCTTATTACTCTTTTTTCCCACAATTGTTGCGGTTTTTTCTTTAAATTCCCAAAAATCATTACCTAAATCTTGGAGTCTAATCATTCCTTCTGAACGTGAGTGTTCCTCTGCAACAAAGACACCAAATTTTGATGCTCCAGTAACTATTCCATCAAACACATCGTGTTGATTTCTTGCTGACATGTATTCAACTTGTTTGAGTTTAATTGAATTACGTTCAGCTGTTACCGCTGACTGTTCTTGTTGTGAACAATGGTTGCACATTTTTTCATGCCATGGCTGATCATATTCTGGTGCTGTTCCATTTAGAGCGTGTTCAAGAAGCCGGTGTGCAAGTACGTCAGGATATCGTCTAATCGGAGAAGTAAAATGACTATATGCATCAAAAGCTAGTCCAAAGTGACCAATATTATTCGTTGTATAGATAGCTTTTTGCATTGAACGAACAATAACTGATTGTAGGGTTTCATAAATTTCAGAACCTTCTGCTTCTTTGATAATTCTCTGAAGAGTTTCAGCAGGGATAATATTATCCTTAAGGGTTACTTGGTATCCTAATAGTGAAAGAAAATCTTTTAGTTTTTGTGCCTTCTCAGGATCAGGAGTATCGTGAACACGGTATACGAAGAAGGGAAGTTCTGTCTTTTTTACCGCAAGCGCAACTTCATTGTTTGCTAAAAGCATAAACTCTTCGATAAGTTTATTAGTATCAATACGTTCTTTTATTTTTACATCAACAGGTTTTCCTTTCTCGTCTAAGATGAATTTAACTTCATATGTTTCAAAGTTAAGAGCTCCTTTTGCATACCGCTGTTCTGTATATATCTTTGAAAGCCTATTAAGCTCTAATAGTTCATGAGCATACAGACCTTCTTGTGCATCAAGAATATCTTGTGCTTCTTCATAGGTGAATCGCTTATTTGAATTAATTAGTGTTCTTCCAAACCATCTATCAAGAACATTTCCATTTTCAGGGTTGATGGTAAATACGGCAGAGTAAGCAAGTTTTTCTTCATCTTGTCGTAGAGAACATAATCCGTTTGAAAGTTCCTCAGGAAGCATAGGAATCGTCCTATCAACAAGATATACCGAAGTAGTTCTTTTCTGTGCTTCTTGATCTAAAGCGGTTCCTGGCCGCACATAATGAGAAACATCTGCAATATGAATACCAATTTCATAATTACCGTTATCATCTTTCTTGAATGAAAGCGCATCATCAAAATCCTTTGCGTCTGCTGGATCTATCGTAAAGGTTAAGGTATCTCTCATATCACGTCTTCCTTCTCGATCAGTGTCAGTAATTCCACGTCGTTCAAGTTCTTGTGCTTCATGCTCAACTGCTTCAGGAAAAGCAAAGTCAAATCCTTGTTCAAGAGCAATTCCATTCATGTGAGCATCGTTGCTTTCAGGGTGCCCAAGATCTTTTTGAATAGTTCCAACTAAAGGATTTCCATATTGCTCTACGACTGCAAATACCTTATTTCCTAGTTTGATAGAAACGCTATCACCATTAGGAATTACAATATCCGGAATCTTAAAATTATCAGTATCAACAATATAGTGATCTCCTTGTTTTTTGAAGATTCCTCCGAAACCAACTTGTGATCGGTTAATTACAGAAACTACTTTTCCTTCAGATTTCTTTTCATCAGTCATTACAACTTCTACCTCATCTTTGTGAAGTGCTGTGTTACTTTCATGTTTAGGTATTTCAATTACCGTATCTTTTTCCTGGGTTTTTACGAAACCAATACCATTTTTCCCAAGAGAATAGATACCTTTAAATGTTGTTTGTATGTTCATACCTGAAAGTATACCACATGTACTTGCTAAATAAGGACGATTTGATAGGATAGCGGTCATATGTTAATGATGAGATTACAAAGAATTGGTCGTCGAAACGAAGCACACTTTAAAGTTGTGGTTATTGAAAAGACCAAAGGACCAAAGTCACAAAAGTATGTTGATATTATTGGTTCATACAATCCAAAGCTAGGGAATGTAACTATTAATGCTGAAAAGGCAAATAAGTGGTTATCAGAGGGAGTACAACCTTCAGATACCGTACGTAACTTCCTAATTAGCCAAGGAATCCTTGAAGGAAGAAAGGTAAATGCATTACCAAAGAAATCTCCTACAAAGAAGAAAAATGCCCCTGAGGTAGAAGAAAAACCAGAACCAAAGGTAGTTGTAGAAGAAGTTAAGGCTCCAGAAGTTGTTGAAGAAGTAACTGAAGCACCAGCTGAAGTTGTTGAAGAAACTCCAGAAGCAAGTGAAGAAGTATCTGAAGTTGTTGAAACACCAGAAGTTGCAGAAGAAGTTTCAGAACCTGGTGCTGAAGAGGTAGAAACACCAGCTGAAGTAGTTGAAGAAGCACCTGAAATAGTTACAGAAGAGTCTTCAGAAGAAGAAAAAGAAGAAACCACCGTATAGTGTGGTTTCTTTTTATTTGGTATAATTTGTGGGTCACATTGTCTTCAGTGTAAGTCAGTGGCGGCACTCACATAGGATGTTCAATGGAGCTCGCACCCACTGGCTTACATTGGAGATAAATAAAAAAATATCTGAAAAGATATTTTTTTTATTTTGATGATATAATTCGTTGTATGAAATCTAAAGGATTTACATTAATTGAACTGCTGGTCGTGGTAGCCATTATTGGGATATTGGCAACGGTAGTGTTGGCATCACTAGGAAGTGCCCGAGTGAGAGCTCGAGATGCTTCAATTAGAGCATCACTTACAGGAATGCGGGCTCAAGCAGAGTTGCAATACCTTGTTGATGGTAATTACAATAATATTTGTGATCCTGAAAGTCAGTCAGGAAAGATGTTTGCAGCAGCACATGCTTTATCTTCCGTCTCTTCAACAACAATGAATCTTTGTGCAGATCAAGATGGATATTTTGGAGTAGTTCCTGGAGGTACTTTACCAACAGGAGATCTAGGAGCTTATATGGGAACGGATTCAAATGGAACTGTTTGGCTTGCTGAAATTCAGTTAAATAGCGGAGGATGGTTTTGTGTTGATTCAAATGGAGCAGCGAATAATGTGAGTACGATATCTCGTGTAGGAAGCCCAATGGATAAGACGTGTAATCCAGCTTCTTAATTGTTATATAAAAAATAAACCATTACGGTTTATTTTTTATTATTTCAAAATATATCTGAGTGTTGAAACAACTCGTACATTCTTATATTCAGGAGAGGCTTGATCCTTGTTGGTGATAGAGAATACTCCTTGATTTGCTCTCGCAAGATCACCTAAAGATGCATCTGAATCTTCAGCAAATTTTTCAGCAGCTTCCTTTCCGTTTGCTATAGCTTCAGCTAACATATCAGATTTAATGCTGTTAAGATCAGTGAATTCGAATTCTATATAGCTGTTGTTGAAGATAACACCATTTTGGATAAGGGATGCAGTATTTTCTGAGCTTGTTCGAAGTAGATCAACTTTGTCAGTATATACTGACATTTGAACACTAGCGTTGTATCGAAATACTGAATCACGATAGGTGTCTTGATATACATTGATAGGTGCTACGTTGAATTCTTCCTCTTGGAATCCTTGTTTGATAAGGAATGATTTAATAGTACTTGTGTTGGTATCAATCTGCTTATACAAATCATCAATATCATTTGATTTTACATCAATTCCAATTGACCAAATACCTCTATCAGCTTTTACGATTCTTTCAGAAAGACCTTTTACTTCAACATATTTTCCTTGATCTGAAAAATTACGAGAGGCACTTAGGAAGAATATTCCTGCAATGATGACCGTTGTGATAATAACAATGTCTTGTGTTCTGATGGTTATGTTTTTCATATACATAGTATACCACAAATAGCATCATCTGACTTGTAAAAAAAAATAACCAGGTTGTGGTTATTTTAAGGGGGATGTTCTCTTGGCGGAGGCGACAGGATTCGAACCTGCGAAGGTATTACCCTTACTTCGTTAGCAGTGAAGCGCTTTCGACCACTCAGCCACGCCTCCGTTGACTATTAAAGCAGAAAATTAGGATTCTGCAAAAGACTTTATGTTTATTTTATTTTTACTGGGGTAGAATAATTTTATGAGGCTTTTAATTATTGAAGATCAGAAAAAAATCAGAGATTATTTAAAAAAACATCTACAGACTGATTTCTTTGAAGTAGATACTGTTGGTGACGGAAAAAAGGGTTTAGAAATGATTCGTCTTCATGATTATGACCTAGTTATTTTAGATAATTTACTTCCAGAAAAGAATGGTGTTGAAGTATGTAGAGAAGCGCGTTCATTTGGAATTCAAACACCAATCCTTATCCTTTCTGTACTCAGCAGTGCAAAGGAAAAAACTGAACTTCTAAATGCTGGTGCTGATGATTATCTTTCTAAACCCTTTTCTTTTGAAGAATTGCAGGCTCGTATGCAAGCATTGCTACGAAGACCCAAAATTATCAAACAAGAAGTATTACAAGTAGGAAATATACAACTCAATGATACTACCAACGTAGTGAGTGTTGGTGATGTTCGAGTAAAACTTACCAGAAAAGAATTTATGCTACTTCGTTATTTTATGACCAATGTAAACATTGTGCTGTCACGATCAATGATCATTGATCATGTATGGGATATGAATGCTGATCCATTTTCAAATACCATAGAGGCTCATATCGTAAGTTTAAGAAAAAAGATATTTGATAAAAAGCATATGGTTATTACCACTATTTCAGGAAGAGGATACAAAATGATTGGCTAGATACTTCTAATATCTTGATCTCCATTAATATCACGAACTTCAAAACCTAAATCTAAAAGTTCTTTCCTTATCGCATCTGAACTATCCCAGTTCTTTTCTTCCCGAGCGATTTTTCGTTCTTCAAGAAGTTTTATAACTGAAGCAGGAAGAGCATCTTCCTGTGTTTTATGTACTGATGATAATCGTAGTCCAAGTACCACATCCATTTTGAAAATGGTTGCAAGCATTTGAGATTGATCCTCAAGCTTTAGTACTTCATGAAATACTGCCAAGGCTTGAGGAACATTCATGTCATCTAAGATAGCTGAAGTGAAGGTGTTCAAAAGATCTGTATGAGGTTCAGAAGGAGATATTGAAGCTAGATCTTTTACTCTATTTACTATTTTCTTGTAACCTTCTTGGGCTTGACTAAGAATTTCAAAACTAAAATTCATAGGAGAACGATAGTGACTTTGAAGACAAAGATATCGATATGCCAAAGGATCAATACCTTGTTCATTCAATGTAGCAAGAGTTATATTTCCACCAGTTGATTTTGAAAGTTTAGCTCCTTTCATATTTAACATACCTCCATGAAGCCAATATGATACATATGGACTACATCCTGTTGCACATTCACTTTGTGCAATTTCATTATTATGGTGAATACTCATTAAATCACTTCCCCCTGTATGAATATCAAATTGTTCTCCTAGATATTTCATTCCCATTCCAGAACATTCAATATGCCAACCTGGAAATCCTTGTCCCCAAGGACTAGCCCAACCATGCTTTTCATCAAACTTCCATAGTGCAAAGTCACTAGGATGCTCTTTTTCAGAATTTACATGAATACGTGATGTTCCTTGATCTCCTATACCACCTAAGGCACCATATGAGGGCATATGTGAGGTTCTGAAATATATTCCATCACTTGTTTGGTAGGTAAATCCACGTACTTCTAACTTTTGGATGATATCAATATCTTCTTGGATATGATCTGATGCTTTTGGAAGATAATGCGGGATATGGATATTTAAGGTATGGAGGTCTTGTATAAATGATTGGGTATATTTTTCAGCTACTGAAAGCATATTTTCAAGAGTGATTTCCATTCCTTCTCGTTTCAATGCCTTTGTCATTTTGTCATCACCTTCATCGCCATCTGAGACAAGATGACCAACATCAGTAATGTTCATTACCTGTTTAGTTGTATATCCAAGAAATTCAAAAATTCTTCGGGTAATATCACCCAAAAGAAATGAACGAAGGTTTCCAATATGAATATGATCATATACCGTTGGTCCACAGTGATACATTGAAATTTCATTATCACGAAGAGGAATAACCTCTTCTTTTTGCTTACTTAGACTGTTGTAAAGTTTCATATTCACATTGTATCATGAGCTTTATTGTATCAGTACTTGTGATACACTCAGACTTATGAGTTTTTTACAAAAAATATTTGGAGATGAAGGATCAAAAATCCTCAAAAGATTAGAAAAGAGAGTACATGAAATTAATGCTCTTGAATCACGAATCGAAGCATTGACTGACGAAGAACTTGCTCTTCAGACTTTAGTGTTTAAAGATCAACTAAAGCAGGGGAGTACTCTTGATGATATTCTTCCTGAAGCATTTGCAACGGTACGTGAAGTTGCAAAAAGAACCTTAGGTCAACGTCACTATGACGTACAACTTATCGGTGGAATGGTACTTCACGAAGGACTGATTGCTGAAATGAGAACTGGAGAAGGAAAAACTCTGGTTTCAACACTTCCGGTATATCTTAATGCTCTTGAAGGAAAAGGTGTTCATGTTGTTACCGTAAATGACTATCTTTCACGACGTGATGCTCAGTGGATGGGGCAAATTTTTGCCTTTCTTGGTCTTTCTGTTGGAGTGGTGAATGACCAGAACAAGTCATATTTATATGATTCAGGTCACCAAGAAGTTGATGAAGAACGTGATGAAATAGGTTCATATCATATCTTCTATGAATTCCTTAAACCATCGACACGAAAACAGGCATATGATGCAGATATTACCTATGGAACTAATAACCAGTTTGGTTTTGATTACCTACGAGATCACACAACACAACGAGTTGATCAGGTAGTTCAACGTGGGCATCACTATGTTGTAATTGATGAGGTGGATTCAATCCTTATCGACGAAGCAAGAGTTCCTTTAATTCTCTCAACAGCAAGTGACAATCCTGCATCGCTATATACAACTATGGATACCATTGCAAGAACCTTGCAAGAGGGTAGTGACTATGAGCTTGATGAAAAATTGAAAGCAGTTTCACTTACCGACATGGGTATATCAAAAGCTGAAAAGGCATTGAATATTGATAATATGTATACCCAAGAACATATTAACTTAGTGCATCATCTTGAAACAGCTGTTCGTGCTCATGCTGTATTTCAACGTGACCGTGATTATGTAATTCAGAAAAATGAAGTACTTATCGTTGATCAGTTCACTGGACGTTTACAAGAAGGACGACGATATAGTGATGGTCTTCATCAGGCACTTGAAGCAAAGGAACGAGTACCGATTCAACAAGAATCTAAGACTCTTGCTTCAATTACCTATCAAAACTATTTTAAATTCTATACCAAGATTTCTGGAATGACCGGAACAGGAAAGACTTCAGAAGAAGAATTTCAAAAGGTATATGGTCTTGACGTTGTAGTTATCCCAACAAACCGTCCAATTGCTCGTATTGATCAGGTTGATTTAATCTATCAAAATGAAAAAGCAAAATTCAAGGCGATTGCAAGAAAAATTAAAGAGAAACAAAAAGAAGGTCAACCAGTACTTGTAGGTACTGTATCTGTTGAAAAGAATGAATTGCTTTCAGCATATCTAAAACAGGAAGGAGTTCCTCATAAAATGTTGAACGCAAAGAACCATGAGCAGGAAGGAGAAATTATCGCTCAAGCTGGAAAACCAGGATCTGTAGTAATTGCAACAAACATGGCAGGACGAGGAGTTGATATAAAGCTTGGAGGAAATCCATGTACCAAAGAAGAACAACAGGTAAAGGATTTAGGAGGATTGTTTGTATTAGGTACTGAACGTCATGATGCTCGAAGAATTGATGATCAGCTAAGAGGTCGTGCTGGACGACAAGGAGATCCAGGAGAAACTCAGTTCTTTGTTTCTATGGATGATCCAATTATGAAAATATTTGGAGGTGACAAGATAAAGACAATAGTTTCTGCATTAGGGCTAGCTGATGATGAAGCTATTCAAAACAAAACTATTTCAAAGCAACTACAAGGAGCTCAGGAAAAAGTAGAAGGATTCCATTTTGATGGAAGAAAGTCTACTCTTGATTATGATAACGTGTTGTCATACCAAAGAAACACCGTGTATGAACGACGACAAAAGATTCTTTTTGGTGATGAAGCATACTTGAAAACTATTGAAGATCGAATTGCAAATTCAGGCACTGAACTACAAGAATTAATTGAAAAGAAACGTGCATCAGCAAATAGGGAAGACTATGTGGAAGCTCTAAGACGTATTTCACTATATGTAAATGATATGCTTTGGATGCAACATCTTCAGGTGATGGACTACACTCGATCATCAGTAACTCTTCGAGCATATGGTCAGCGTGAACCACTCGTTGAATACAAAAAAGAAGGTTTACGACTATTCAATGAAATGCAACAGGCTTTCGATATAAAGGTTGCTGAAATGATGTCCCGAGTTGATATACAAGCGATGCTTGGTGAACCAAAACAAGAGACGGCTACTCCTGAATTATTTAAAGATGAGGATAGTGTAGAGATAATAAAAAATGGAGAAGTAAGAAAGGTAAAGAAAAAGAAACTTTCAAACTATATTGATGCAGGATGGAAAGAGAGATAAAAAACACCACACGGTGTTTTTTATATGATATAATTCATTGTATATGAAGAATAAAGGATTCACCTTAATTGAATTACTTGTAGTTGTTGCCATTATCGGAATACTCGCAACGGTGGTATTAGCATCACTTGGAAGTGCAAGAACAAGAGCTCGAGATGCAGCAATCAAATCATCACTATCAAGTATGAGAACTCAAGCTGAGTTACAGTATCTTGTAGCAAATAACTATAATGATATTTGTGATTTAGAATCACAAACTGGAAAAATATTTAGAGATGCTTTTTCAAAAGCAGGAGTTGGTTCTTCAAGTAATGCTTGTAGAGATAGTAACGGGACCTTTAGTGGAAACACTGGAGGAACACTTATCTCAAGCGCACCGGTGTTTCCAGATGCATGGAAAGTTCGAATTAAGCTAAATGCAGGAGATTGGATCTGTTTAGATAGTACAGGTTCATTGGTTGAAGTTACGACAGCCCCATCATACGATACGGGAAATTCTGACTGTACTACATAAAGAAAACGAGCATACGCTCGTTTTCTTTATTTCCCAAAACAACAATTTTTACAAGACTTAGAATCACAAACTCCTTCACATGAACGTAAGTAAATTACGAGAGAAAGAATTGCAACAATAAGTGCTAAGATGTTAAATCCAACAAGAATGAGTGCCCCAATCATATTTGCAAGAAGTAGTGCTGATGCAATCTTTTCTGTTTTTTTACAAAACAGCATGGTTACAAGGAGCACTTGAGCAATACCTAAAACCATTCTACTTTCATCAGGCATACCAAACATATTAAGTTGATTAAAAAGTTCTACTGACATGTCTGCCCCTGATATTTTTCCAAAAGCTGACATAAGTACAATAACTGCTACCACAACATGTGGTAAATAACATAGGTATTTTTTCATGATATTAAATATAAATTTGATTAATATAAATATCATATCATTGAATAATTATTTTCAATTATTGCTCTTTGTATTTTATATTGTATTGTTTGATAAAACATTAAAAAAATATATATGGTACAGATAATAGTTATACTCGTTATCATTTGGTTTCTTCAAATGTTAAGAGATCTAAGAAAGATGTGGATACGATTAGATTCTCACGCTCGCATTGAAAAAAAATTTGAAATTCTTGTTAATCAGAAATTACTGACCCGTAAGAGAAATTCAATTTTCAATTTCTATGGTGAGATTGGATCAAAAAATCCACAAAAGGTAGTACTTCTTCAATCTGGAGTTCATGGTGGACTTGAACTTTTTGCTATTGAAGTGTTGCTCGATAAGATTGCTAAATTAGATTTAGAAATGTTAGAAGAAAAAAGAATTAAGGTGATTGTTATCCCAATTGTTAATCAATATGGGTTTGATAATTCAAAACGAACTAATGAGAATGGGGTAGATTTGGCTCGTAATAGTGGATATATAACCACACACCTTAATAAAATTCCTTTTGTGGTTGGCTGGTCCTTCTACAATATCTTCATGATTATTCCTGTTTTGTTAACAGGGAAGACTTGGTACAACAAAGGTTTCAATCTACAAAGAGAAACTGATACCTTAATGAGATTGTATAGAAAGAATCTAAGGAAGTATAAAGATAATTTCTTTTGCTTTGATTTCCATACAGGAAATACTTCAGGAGAAAGTAGATTGTTCTTTCAAGAATTGTACAAGCAACCACATGTTTCATTCATCAATACCTTATGCTCAGAAACATCTATGCATATAGAAATGATTGATTATGGAACTGATGGTGGTTTCTTTGAAAAAGTTGCGCTTGATACGGGTATAAATTTTAATGCCTTTACTGTGGAATTAGCAGTAATTGCAAAATATACTCATAAAAAGTATGTCATGAGATACTTTTTCCATACAGTTTTTGAACCTACTGAAAAAGAGTATGAACAACAGAAAAAAGAAGCTGATAAAGAGATAGATAATATCTTTTCATCAGTTATATAAAATACAGAAATATTTCTGTATTTTTTGTTTACAGCATAGTAATTTAAGCTATGATACAAGGTATGGGGATGATCGGCTTCGAAAGAAAGCATCATAACCCTGTTGCATACCTGGTTGGTAGTGAACCAGTCAAAAGACTACGGCTCATAGATGCAGAAAATTCTATTGCTTCTCCTTACTTTAAGGGAAGCCTTGCATACGCATAACAAACCTTGCAGCAAGTGCACCTCAGTACATTGTTCAGTAGTATTGCCGGTGTATCATAATCATTGAACTAGGGAAGAGAAATTGTTTCGATCTTTTCTTGAATTAAAGAAACTCGAGGGTAGTACGCTTATGCTTATTTTTTAGTACTATTCTTTAACAACATAAGATAAGCTAAGTATGTAGATATAGGCTTGTGACCTTACTTCACGCGGGTTCGATTCCCGCCATCTCCACATAGTCGGAACCACTTTCGAGTGGTTTTTCTATTACGTTGAAAATACTGACGATTTCACTGATTTGAGCGTTTTTCAACTAAAATCATTTACCTCTAAAGTATTGACTTTAATGTATATTTATAGTATTGTTTTTTAAAACAATTTAAAAACTATAAATATGATAAAACAAGGTCTAAAAGTTTATCCTGCTGAACCCTACGAGTACGGCAGAATGGGAACCTTTGGAAAAGCAAGTAATATGCTAATTAAACAGTATTGTTTTCCAGACACTTATGATGAAAAAGATCAAATCCTTAGAGCAGATCATGACAGATGCAAACAATGGGATTATGAACACGCAACTGGATGTATTAAAAAGCATACTGGTTGGGGTGAAATGGGTATAGGTGGTTGGGTTGAAAAATCAAATCACGAGAAAGTTTTTGCCTTTTTGAAGGATATTCTTAAAGCAGACGAAAAAGTAGTCTGGACAGGGTATAGAGTAACAGGGTCAGTAAACCGTTCAAATGGTTATCCAGTATTTAGTTTAGAGCTTTTCTCTAAACATCCAGAATCCGATACGAAAGTATATTCAAGAGTAACAGCACCAAATGTTTTACCAGGACCAAGAAATTAAAGAAATCAATAAGCCAGATAATATATTAGATATGTTATCTGGTCTTTTTATATACAATTGACTTTATATAATTTTGTTGTATTATAAAAAACAAATAAGGTCGGAATATTTCTGATAAATAATAACAAAAAAATAAAGGAACCTGATGAAAAAAAATGGAATCATAGGCGTTTTCATTTGCTCTAAGAGAAAATGATGAACCAAACCCATGTAATTTTAGACTAGTTGAAGAGGTTATTCGGATCGCGGAAGAAGAAAAAGAAAATGGGAATACCGTAGAAATCATCGCACAGTGGGAAATAACCAAGGCTCTTAAAACAATGAACTATCCTGTTTCACTGAGTGTCGAGAGATTACCAAATGAATATTCGGATAGTGAAGATGTAATGATTGCTGCAAAAGTATTACTTGAGAAACAAGGAATAGGGGAAGTAATACCTGTTGCTCAATCTTTTCTACATATTATAAAATGTAGAAAGTTGATAAAAAACTCTGGTTTTATTATTTCAAACAAACCTATAAAGAAGATTGGTTTTGATTCCAAATCTGATCAGCAATGGACACGAAGTCCTTTAAGACTGGTAGTTTATGCAATCAAACAAGCTCTTCTTGGAAGTAAAGGAAATTAATTTCCTTACAAAGACTCTAACGTTATTGTGTAGAGTCTTTTTATATATAAAGAGAACATATCTCTCTATCTTTTGTTTCTAAAAATTCATGGTATAGTTTCCTAAACTTAAAACTACATTTGTATGGGAATAGTAGGAACTTTTAGAATTGAAATACCTAAAAATAATTTGCGCAATATGCAAGGAGGCACTTGTGGATACATATATTGTGAAAATTTTCGCTTAGGTAAAAATCTTTTATGTATACCTCTTTGTACTGAAGTATTCTATTCATTGGAAGACATGTATGAATTAAATTATGGAACCTACGTATCTGTGTATAAATTTGATGATGGTTTCAGTTCAGATTCTTTTGAAATTGATTTAACTGAAGATCCAAATTTTGATATCGAAGATTGGGAATTACTTCCAGAAAGTCTGCTTTTGCAGTATGCAAAGAGCAAAGATTGGATTGTATTTAAGAACCCTCCAATATTCTTAGATGAAATTGATAGTTTAGATGAATTAGATAAAGAAAGTCTTCAAGAACATGAAAATGCTAATATTGATGAAAACATCAAAGAAAAGTATGCCATGTCAGTTAGCCTTCAGAATTTAAATCAAGCTGAACTTCAAAAACTGCCTTAGAAGAAGAAAACTATAATTACGCGGCAAAAATTAGAGATGCTTTAGAACACCAAAAGAAAAAAGGTTGATATATATCAACCTTTTTATTTTTAGTAATGTTTCCTTACAATCATCGTATTCACTTCCTTTTTCATGCAACTATATTCAAACCAAGGATTACCTTGATCATCTTCGGGTTCATGTTTTTCACCGCAGTTTTTGCAGGTTTGCATTTGTTTTTTCTTTCTTTTGAAAGGAGTAAGTACTTTTAATAGATTCATAATGTTGTATATGTTTTAGTTTCATAAAATATGCTACCTTCGTATATTGAATTGTCAACATATCTTGTAAAATACAAAAAATGTTGTATAAATATAGAAACTAAAAACTAAATAACATGAAAGAACTAATAAAAACAGTGGATTGGAACCTCAGTAAAACCAACAAAAAAAAGTTTATTGATGAGATCAGAGATGCTTTCCACAACATTGGGTGTGTTGCAATTATCAATCATCCGGTGAACATGGATAACATGAATGAAAACCAAGAATTTTTAAATGGTTTTTTGAATAATATTCGGGGACACTACACGGAAATCTCGATGCCTGGTAACCAAATGCATTCGTTGTTCTTACAATTCCGTAGTATGTACATAGCTTTGTTAAAGCTATTAGCACAAAGCTTAGATTCAAAACCTACACATTTTGTTGAAAAAATGAGTGATTATGATTTAACATACAGGTTTAGTGAACAGCCTATATCATGTGCTTCTTTGTTAACAATATTGTCTCCGAAATCTGAATTTCAGATATGGAATAGAGAAAAATATGTTGATGTACAGTTAGAACCAAATGCAGTGCTTGTTTGTGTTGGTGAGATTCTTGAATATATAACTTCAGGATTCTATCAATCAGCAATATATATAATTGATGATCAATTGGTTCAACAGTTTTCAGGGTTACTCAATCATGGAGCAAGCATCGAAACGTGTCCTAACTACCGCTGGTTAAATCAAAAATCAGTTGTATACAAAACAGTTGGCGATTTTTTAAAAAAGTGAATATTAAAAACAGTACTTCTTAGTACTGTTTTTCATTTGCAAAATGTAATATAATCTAAGTATGGAGGAAATAATTAAGGCAGATATATTTTTCTTCATTACTAGTATTAGCGTCATTATTTCAACCATACTTCTTTCAATATTTTCATACTATGGAATTAAAATTTTGAAAAAGTTTTCACAACTTGTTGACACCGTAGAAGAGGAAGTTGGTGAACTAGTTGAAGACTTCCAAGGAGTACGCAAGGATGCAACCGAAGAAGTTCATGAAATAATTAGCAGTATTGGAAATGGAAGAAAACATATTGAACAGCATATTGTTCAAACCAGTTGGCAGGAGATATTCGGAGCATTATTTATCTCAGCTGCAAAGATTAAAAGATTAACATCAAAAAAGAAATAACATGGAAAATAAAAAAGTATCACCAGCATTAGTAGCAGGAATTATCGCAGCAGGAGCAGTAGGGTATTTATTATTTGGACCACAGGGAAAAAAGAATCGTAAACAATTACAAGACTGGATGTATGATGCAAAAACTGACATTGTAAAACAAGCAAAGAAAGTAAAAGCAGCAACGAAAGAGGAATTTGGTTCAGTAATTGATGAGGTAATGAAGAAATATACTGAACTTAAGAAAGTAAGTAAAAAAGAAGTTCAAGATTTAAAGTCTGAACTTATGGGAAATTGGGATCAGCTTTCTTCACTTCTATCTCATGGAGAATACAAGGAAGTTAAAAAAGTTATCACCGCTAAACCAAAAGCTGAAAAGAAAGTTGTAAAAAAGGCAGCGAAAGCAAAGAAGAATAAATAAAAAAATAACAACCCGAAAGGGTTGTTATTTTTCTCTTAACTCTCGATCAATATCCATATTAATTGACCGTTTTTTCAAGTCTTCTCGCTTATCATATTGATGCTTTCCTTTTGCAATGGCAATTTCTACTTTGATAAATCGTTTCGTTGCGTAAATACGAACAGGAACTACAGTATGTCCTTTTTGTTTGATTGCCTTACGTATATGTTCTAATTCCCTTGTTGAAAGAAGGAGTGTTCTTTTTTGATATGGATCATACGTTTCATACATTAGCTGAGTTCCTTGGTATGGTGGAATGTATGCACTCGTAAGATATGCTCCATGATCATCAACCTTTATATATGCCTCTTTCAGTGATCCATTTTTTGACCTTAATGATTTCACCTCAGCTCCGGTAAGTTTAATTCCTGCTTCATATGATTCAAGAAGGTGATAGTTTAAACCTACTGTTTTATTTACCACTAAATTCATGTATCTAGTGTACCTGAAGGCTTGCTTACGGCAATATGCCTAGGTATACTCAACAGCATGAAGTTCAATATACCAAAACAACCAAAAGGAAAAATGAAAAAGAAGAATCAAGATAATATAAAGAAATTATGGAGCGTGATTCTTATTATCATGATCTATCTTATTGCATCAGATATTATTGCAATGATGAGTACTAATGAAGAGCCACTTCCTGTTTCAGAATTGGTAAACCTTATTCAATTACAAGAGGTACAGGAGATCATCGTAAAGGGGGATATGCTTGACGTTGCCTTGATTCCTGATGAATCAGGAGTATCAGTAACAAAGGAGGTAAAGAAAGAAGTTGGAACAGCTCTGTCTGAAACTTTGGTGAATTATGGAATTACCAGTGAACAGCTTGCAGGTATTTCAATTAAAATCGAAGATCCTTCAGGATTTGCATATTGGCTATCACAGTTACTTCCATTTCTGTTACCGTTGATAATGTTAGTTTTCATTATTTGGTTTTTTGCACGACAGATGAAGGGAAATAATATGAAGGCACTTTCATTTGGTGATTCAAAGGCACAGATGATTGATCCTAAGAATAAGGATAAAAGAGTAACTTTTGATGACGTAGCTGGTAATCAAGAAGCTAAGCAAGAACTTGTTGAAATGGTTGAGTTTCTTAAAAATCCTAAAAAGTTTCTTGATATGGGTGCAACCATTCCAAAAGGAGTTCTGATGACAGGTGAACCAGGAACAGGGAAGACAATGCTTGCTCGAGCGGTAGCAGGGGAAGCACAAGTACCATTTTTCTATCTTTCAGGTTCAGACTTTGTTGAAATGTTTGTTGGAGTTGGAGCATCTCGAGTACGTGATCTTTTCAGGATTGCAAAGCGAATGTCACCGTCAATTATCTTTATCGATGAAATTGACGCGGTAGGAAGGTCACGAGGTGTTGGTATTGGAGGTGGAAATGATGAACGAGAACAAACACTAAACCAAATTCTTGTTGAAATGGATGGTTTTGAACCAAAAGAAAAGGTTATCGTTATGGCAGCTACCAACCGTGCAGATGTGTTGGATAAGGCGTTGTTACGACCTGGACGTTTTGATAGGCAGGTTACGTTGGAACTACCTGATCGTGGGGATAGAAAAAAAATTCTTGATGTCCACGCTAAAAAGAAACCGTTAGCAGAAGATGCTGATTTACAAGTAATTGCAGAACGCACTGCAGGATTTTCTGGTGCTGATCTTGAATCACTCATGAATGAAGGAGCAATTATTGCTACACTTCATGATATGAAAGAAATTACTCAGGAACATCTCATTGATGCTTTAGAGAAGGTTATGGTTGGTCCAAAAAGAAAATCACACCTAGCTTCAGAGCACGAGAAGAAGGTTACAGCATACCATGAGGCTGGACATGCTATTGTAGCTTCTGTTCTTCCTGATGCTGATCCTGTTCATAAAGTAACAATTATTCCACGAGGTCGCGCAGGAGGATTTACCATGAAGCTTCCACTAGATGAACGACGACTTCCAACAAGATCAGTATTTAAAGATGATATTGCAATGGGATTAGGTGGTTATGTTGCAGAGAAAACTATTTTTGGTGACATTACTACAGGACCTTCAAATGATCTTAAAGTAGTTACAGCTACCGCAAGAAATATGGTTACTAAATATGGAATGTCAGATGTTATTGGCCCTATCGTAGTTGATGGTGCAGCATCTCAAACGATGTTTGGAGGAAGTGTTCCCGCAAAGAATGTTTCAGGGGAAATAATGAAAACAATTGATGCTGAGGTGAAAGCTATTATTACTGAAGCTGAACAAAGAGCACAAAAGGTTATTGATGATTACAGAGATGCTTTTGTTGAAATTGCTGAAACATTACTTGAAGTTGAAACATTGGAACAGGAGGCGTATAACAAGATTATTCAAAAGTATGGAATTCCAATTAAAGAATTACCAAAGGCATAGGTATGGGAACAATCATTGATATTCTCTTCAGACTTTTAGGACTTATCCTTGTATTCTGGTTGATTAATGAAATGTATCAGTGGTGGGTTTGGTATATATAAAAAACTACTCAATTGAGTAGTTTTTTTCTTGTACGCCCAGAGGGATTCGAACCCCCAACTTCCGAGGAATAAGCTCGGCACTCTAGCCAATTGAGTTATAGGCGCATATCATCCGGTTACCCGAACGATATATAGCATATCGCATTGTAGAATATGCTCAAGTTATTCAAAGTGGATATTGTAATTTTCCTTTGAAATGATATCACGTAATTCTGGAAAATTATCCAACACTGGATCATGTTTGATGATATCCTGAGCTTCATTTCTTGCAAATTCAACCATTTTGATGTTTTTGATGGCTTCCATAGCAAGGTCTGATATACCCCATTGTTTTACTCCTGCAAGATCTCCAATACCTCGTAGCATCATATCCATTTCTGCTAATTCAAATCCATTCTTCGCGTGCTTAATGGCCTGTAATCGTTCAATTGTTTTTTCACTTTTAGCATCTGCAAATAAGTAGCAATATGCCTGATGATTAGAACGTATTACTCGACCACGAAGCTGATGTAATTGAGCTAATCCAAAACGTTCAGCTCCTTCGATGATGATAGAGGTAGCATTAGGAACATTTACTCCAACCTCAACTACAGAAGTAGAAACAAGAATATCAATTTCATGATTATAGAATTTTTCCATGACCTTTTCTTTTTGTATCTTGGTCATTTTGCTATGCATAATATCAATACGAAACTCCTTATAAACTGTATTCTTTAATCTTTGTGCCTCTGCCTTTACCGAAGTTAATTGCAAAGATTGTTCTTTACTTTGATCTGCTTCCTCGATTCGTGGGCAGATAACATAGGCTTGTCTACCTTCTTTAAGTGATGATCGGATTGATTCATATACTTCTGAACGTGAACTGATATCTGGTGATACAATCTCTGTGATAACCTGTTTTCTTCCTTGAGGCATAGTGTCAATTACAGAAAGATCAAGATCTCCGTATATGGTAAGAGCAAGTGTTCTTGGAATTGGTGTCGCTGTCATGGAAAGAAAGTGAGGAATTCTCTTTTCTTTGGAACCAAGTTTCATTCTCTGCTTCGTACCAAATCGATGCTGTTCATCTATGATGGCAAGAGCAAGATCTTGAAATACTACTTTCTTTTGTATTAGCGTATGTGTTCCTATAACAATCGGAATTTCACCATTTGCAATCCATTTAGTTAATTGAGATCGTGAAATATTAGTCCACGCTTCTCCAGGAACTTTGGAGGGAAATTTCCTACATCCAGATCCTGTTAAGAGTCCAATTTGAATACCAAGACCTTTGAAATATTCAACGAAATTTTCAAAAAGTTGTGTTGCAAGAACTTCTGTTGGTGCCATATATGCAACCTGTAGTCTTCCATAGCTTTGATTTCCTGGACGGTTTGAAACTGTTGCATATGCAGCTGTTGCTGCAACGAATGTCTTTCCGGAACCAACATCACCCTCAAGAAGTCGTGACATTGGATGTGACGATGTCATATCATTGATAATCGCATTAACCGCGTCATGTTGTGCTTTTGTTGGAGTAAAAGGAAAGCGATCGATAAATGATTGAATTGTTTTTTGCTCAACATTGAGTTTGTATGAAAAATGCTTCTGGTATTGCAATCTTCTCTGTTGATTTTTTAATTGAATGAGGAATATTTCTTCAAAGGCAAATCTTTTCTGTGCTGCTTTTGCGTGATTACTTGATTGTGGTGAATGAATCCAAACCAAGGCTGTTTGTAGAGTAGGTAACTTGTATTTTTGAAGAATAAAAGAGGGTAAAGGATCTTCTAATTTATCTAGAATTCCTGATCCAAGAATTTTAATGATACTGTGATATATCCATTTTGAAGTAATCCCTTTTGATTCACGATATATAGGGTAACCGAACTCCTTTTCTTCAGGAGATTCGTTGAATAACGAATCTCCTGTATCAATAGGGAACGATGAAAGTTTTTCAAATTCTGGATTTGTTAAGGTTTTACCATACTTTCCATCAGATATTTTCCCAGTTAATTTAACCATCTGGCCTTCATTGAGGGTTTTTGCAATAAATGCTTGGTTGAACCAAATAATTTTCACCGTGTTATTTTGAAGATCAGTTAATGTTGCTTGAGCAGTAGGAACGTTAGTACGATATGTCTTTTTGATACTAATTTTTGAAAGTACTCCATAAATGGTAACTACATCATCACTATTGCTTTGTGCAATGCTACTTACCGTACTCATATGACTATATCGAGTCGGGAAATAGTAAAGAAGGTCTTTTATCGTTTCAATGCCTAAACGCGAAAGAGCCCTCTTCTGTGTCTCTTGGGTTCGTAGTGTCTCAAATATTTTTGTATCAAGATTAATATTCTTCACTGAAATGTAGTATATCAAATACTCAAAGAAAAATATTAATTTACGCCCTACTTGAAATTAAAAAGCACAAATGTGCTTTTTATGTGAACGATATTTTTTCTTGATCAGTTATGTAGTTGATAATATTCTGAATTGAAAGCTTATCAATATCAACTTGTGCATGTTTAGGTAAGTATGAGATATTCTCCTTGCTTTCATTGATGATAAATATATCTGGATTTGAAAAGGAAACATTCAGGAAGTTAATACTTTGTTTCCCTTTAAATTCATCACAATTTGTACTCATTATAATATGCTTGATATCCATACCGGAAGCTTGTTTAACTGCATCATTAATACATCGAGCATTAATAATATAATAACCTTTTTTATGAAGTAGATTTCCAATAATTTCTCTCATGAAATCATCAGCATTAAGGATAAGTATTTTGGGTCTTGTAGGCATAGATACAGTATACAACACTTTACTATTTTTTTAATGAGCCAGTCTATTGTCAATACCATTTTGCTATGTATAATGGACGCTATTATGAGTACATTTGCAGTTATTGAAACCGGTGGTAAACAATACCGAGTTTCAGAAGGTGATATAATCACCATTGAAAAATTGAAAGGAACATACAGCGAAGGAGATAAAATTGTTTTCGACAATGTATTGATGATTGACGATGGGTCATCATCAACCATTGGGACTCCAACTCTTGCTGATACTACCGTTACCGCTGAATATATTGAAGAAGGTAGAGGTAAAAAGGTTAACGTTATCCGTTACAAAGCTAAGTCACGTTACTTTAAGAAGAACGGACATCGACAACCATTCACATTGGTAAAAGTTACAAAGATTGGATAATTAAAAAACCTCCCAGGAGGTTTTTTTTCTGATATAATTCAGCTATATGAAATCAAAAGGATTCACCCTCATTGAACTATTGGTAGTAGTTGCCATTATTGGAATACTTGCAACTGTGGTATTAGCTAGTCTAAGTTCTGGTCGAGCATCAGCACGAGATGCACGACGTTTAGCTGATATTAAAACCATTCAAACAGCACTTGAGTTATATGCTCTTGATAACGGAGGACAATATCCTACCCCAGGTTGGGCAAGTAGCAACGTTGCAAGCTCCTGGGCAGCTTTAGAAACTCAATTAGGAACCACCTTACCTAAAGACCCTACTAATCAAACGAGTACGAGTACCTCTTCTGTCACCACAGGTTTGTATACCTATGGATATTACGCACATGCTCAGGCTGCACAATGCTCAGGAAGAGCATATATGCTTGTTGTAAATCTTGAAACTAAAAGAGATACTTCTGCTGGTGTATACTTATGTGATACAACTCGTGGATATGGTGATGCTCTTGTTGTTGGTATGGATGGAAATGGAAATTTAATTGGACCAGGTACCTTAACTAACAAGTAATTCTAAAAATCACCCTTTGTGGGTGATTTTTAGAATTCAGCATCAAGACTGTGAGGATCAATCTCTCCATGATTCTTATCCAAATCAAGAAATGTTGTTCGTGCAGTATCGAAGTAAAGTTGAGCATATCCTGTTGCTCCATTTCGATGTTTTTCAATGAGTACTTCTGTAATTTCAGAACGACCTGTATTTTCCTCGTTACGATCACGATGTAAGAACATAACAACATCAGCATCTTGTTCAATCGAACCTGAATCTCTAAGGTCAGAAAGTCGAGGTCTACCCCCACGTTGTTCAACGGCACGTGAAAGCTGAGAAAGAGCAATTACTGGTACCTCAAGTTCTCGAGCCAGAGATTTAAGTGATCGAGAAATTTCAGTAACTTGATTCACCATAGAATCATAGTTCTTGCTGGTGGTCATAAGTTGCATGTAATCAACAAGGATAAGGCCAAGTCCGTGTTCAGCCTTAAGTCTTCTTGCTGTTGATCTCATTTGAAGAATTGAGTTTCCTGGCTTGTCATCAATATAGATAGGAGCTTTTGAAAGAGTCTCCATTCCTTGAGAAATCCTGGTGAAATCATCCTCAGTTAATCCTTTTCCTGTACGCATTCGCCATGCATCAACCTGTGCTTGTGCTGAAAGCATTCTGTCGGTAAGTTGGTCAGCACTCATCTCAAGAGAGAAGAATCCAACAGGAATATTGTGTTGTACAGCAGCCTTCCTTGCTATATCAAGTGCTAGTGCTGTTTTTCCTGTAGAAGGCCGAGCTGCAAGAATAATCAAGTCAGATTTTTGGAATCCTGAAAGAATATTATCCAAACCAGCATATCCGGTTGGAACTCCTCGTAACTCATTTCCTACCGTTAATCTTTCAAGTTTTTCCCATACCAAAGGAAGAATCTCTTTAATACTTGTAAATTTTTGAGCATTTGTTGGGTTTGAAGTAATTTCAAAAATTGTTTTCTCAGCTTGATCAAGAATTGATTCTACATCTTCTTTTTCTTCAAAACCAAGATTACTTACGAAGTCACCAGCAATGATAAGTTTTCGTAATAATGATTTTGTAGCAACGTTTTTTGCATAATATTCAATGTTTGTAGAGGAGGGAACAATATTTGCAATATCGTTAAGGTAGCTCATACCACCTGCCTGTTCAAGGAGATTTAGACGTCTGAGGGTATCTGAAACAGATACTATATCAATAGGGTCACCAGTACGTGATAGTTCCATCATGGCTCTGAAGATAACCTTGTGTTTCTGCACATAGAAATCATCTTCAGCTATCGTGTCGATAATATCATGAAGGGCAACAGGACGAAGCATAATTGATCCTAAGAGAGCTTTTTCAGCATCAATGTTCTGAGGAGGTGTTCGTAAGTTCTTGTTCGTTTGCATGTCTCAAATCTTATCACGATACTCCATGTTATGCTTTTGTTAGGTGTACAACTTATGTGTATAGTCATGTGGAATACGGTATGTGATATACTAATTACATGTCATCTGATCAAAAAGTTACCTATTTCGGGGTTACTGATTTTAGGAATAATAGAACAAAATTTGGAATCAAGAATATTGATCGATCTCGTCATGTCTATGTGATAGGGAAGACAGGTATGGGAAAATCAACTCTCCTTGAAAACATGGCAGCACAAGACATTCTCAATGGAGAAGGAATGTGTTTTGTTGATCCTCATGGTTCTGCAATTGATACTTTGCTACAGTATGTTCCTGAACATCGAATCAACGATGTAGTATATTTTGCTCCCTTTGATACCGACTTCCCAATTACCTTTAACGTAATGGAAGATGTTGGTGTAGATAAACGGCATTTGGTGGTAAATGGCCTTATGGCTTCATTTAAAAAAATATGGCAAGACGCATGGTCTGCGCGAATGGAGTATATCCTTACCAACACCTTACTTGCTTTACTTGAATACCCTGGTTCAACCCTTCTTGGGGTAAACAGAATGCTTGCTGAAAAAGAGTATAGAAATGAAGTGGTGAAGCATGTGACTGATGCTTCTGTACGATCTTTTTGGATTGATGAGTATGGAAAATGGGATCCTCGATATGCAAAAGAGGCAGGGGCTGCAATTCAAAACAAGATTGGACAATTCACAGCAAATCCATTAATTAGGAATATTATCGGACAAGAACAATCATCGTTTGATATTCGAAAGGTAATGGATGAACGAAAAATATTGTTAGTAAATCTTTCTAAAGGAAGAATTGGAGAACAAAATGCAAAACTATTAGGAGGAATGCTTATTACTAAAATATATTTAGCTGCAATGAGTCGCGCTGAAGTTGGAGCTTCTAATCTTTCTCAACTACCTAATTTCTTTTTCTTTGTGGACGAGTTTCAGAACTTCGCAACAGAGTCTTTCGCAGACATTCTATCAGAAGCAAGAAAGTATAAGTTAAACCTTACTATTGCACACCAATATGTTGCACAGATGCAAGAAGAGGTAAAAGACGCAGTGGTGGGTAACGTTGGAACGATGATAACTTTCAGGATTGGAGCAGAAGATGCTGAATTATTTGAAAAACAATTCGCTCCAGTATTTACCGCAGAAGATATTGTAAATCTTGGGAAGTTTCAAATATATCTTTCACTAATGATTGATGGAATTGGTTCACGACCATTTTCTGCAGAAACCATGTCTCCTATCGAAAAGCCAAGAGTGAGCTTGGTACGCGAGGTAATAGAGGCATCACGAGCTAAATACGCACAATCAAGAGTTCTTGTAGAACAGGATATTGCTAAATGGTATGAACCAATAACAAAACCAGAAAAGAGAAGTATTAATGGTACTAATACAGGAACACAGAAGCCACAAGTCTCAGCTGAACCAGTTGTGAAGAAAACATTCATCGTTGCAAAAGAAAGAGATACTTCAGGTCCTTTTAAAAAGGCATTGAAAGAACTTGATGAAAAAGAAGCGGAGCTTGAAATGAAAAAAATAGTTTCCCCACGTTTGAATACTCTTCTTGAAAAACTTGATGGAAAAAAGGAGGTGCTTGGAACAACAACAAAGATACCTGAGGTTATCAAGAATATTAAAAAGAATGATTCATATGCAACTTCTACACAAAAAAGTGATAGAGCAGCTGACAAAAGTACAAAATCATCCTTACAAGACGCATTAGCTCGAGCATTAGCTGAAAATAAGCAGAAGGTAGAGAAAAATATTCCTAAGGTGAACATCCCTCAAGAAAAAGAGGAAAATGTTAATGTAAATCAAAAAAAGGAGATTCCTGAAGATGTACTGAGAGATATTTTAAATTAGCTTAATGCTGTATTGATAAAAACGAATGATATGTATTTCATTCGTTTTTGTTTTCTCTTAGTTATTTTTCTACCAACACTTGCACATGCACAATTTTCTATTACAGAAATTATGTATGATGCAGAGGGAACAGATACAGGAAATGAATGGGTGGAGGTGAAAAATACTTCCAATCAGGAACATGATTTTTCAAAGTGGTACTTTAGAGAAAATGAAGTGGATCATAGGTTAACATCATTTGGATCTGAACTTATACAACCAGGAGAATATGCCATTATTATCTCAAACCAAGAAAACTTCGAAGCCGCATTTGGTGCAAATCACCAATTATTCAAAAGTTCATTTTCTTTGAATAATACAGGAGAGTTAATTGCACTAAGAAATCCAGAGAAAGAATTAGTGACACAATATTTATATTCTTCAGATAGTGGGGCAGCAGGGGATGGAAATAGTCTTCAATATAATGGAACAACTTTTGTTTCGAGATCTCCAAGCCCCTCTGAAGATATCAATAATCAACAGGAACAAACAAATACTACAGAATCAGGAACTACATCAAAAACAACAAGTACACGTTCACAGGAAAAAGAATTCATTCCATACTATGAAGCACATATACAAGTAGACGAAACTATCCTTGCTGGGAATCAGACAACAATACGCCCCTTGGTATATCATCATAAAGAAAGAGAAGTATCTCATGTAAAAATAAGAGGTGTGTATTTATTAAATATGGGTGATGGTACCCAACATATATATGATGAACGTATGGAGTTTGATCATATATATCAATCTCCTGGAACATATATTCAAAGTCTTGCTTTCTATTCAAGTTCCTTCAGATATGAACAGCAAGAACAACCAACATTGATATATACTCAATTGATCACCGTATATCAACCAGATGTATCAATATCAGCTAATGAATTTGGAGGATTGGAAATTGCTAATATGCAAAATCATCCACTTGATGTCTCAGGGTGGAAGATTACTCACCCTCTTGGATCCTTTGAATTTCCTTCATATAGCTACATTACTCAAAAGGCTTCCATTTCAATTCCATATCATATCCTTGGTGCTTACGTTACAAGTGAAATCATTCATGACATTGATATATGGAACCATGATAATTACTCTGTGGTTGCTAAAGAAGAAGTTCAAGAACCAATCCAGAAAATTGAAAAAGTCGAAGAAGTAATTGTAAGGGAAGAAGTGACTCTTCCTGAAGCTAAGGATGAAGATACTAATCAATATCCCTTCATCGTTGGTTTTATTATCTCAACTCTTATCATCGCAGGTGTACGTTACTACAAGAAAAATATTGAAAAAGAACCTATTGGATAGGTTCTTTTTCAACAACTTGTTGTTCTTTTGATTTGTTAACAAGATCTGACTTTCTTTCAAGCATTATTTCAAGAGCTGCCAATGCTTGTGAATATTCTCTAGCTGCGACATGTGAGCTAATGTTTTTACGAAGGGTAGAGAACTCAAGAGCAAGTTCTTCAGTTATTGATAATTTATTAAACTCAATATTTATCTTCTCAATCTTGTCCTCAAGAAGAACAATACTTTCAAGAATTCTAATATTCTGTTGGTATCTAAGATCTTCATCAGAAACAATTTCTTTAACGATAGGTTTTTCTTCTGTATTTGAAGCAGTTTGTTCTTTCGTATCAATATCCTTTTGAACGTTGAGGGAAACAATTTCAGTTTCTTTAATATCTGCTTCGATAGCATCAAGAAGAATATTTTTTTCTTCAATAACAGCGACAGCTTTAGCTACAGGGATAGCATCACTAGCGGGAACCATAGTAGCACTAAAAGCGCTTACATCAGCAGACACAATCTCTTCTTCAACTGATGTAAGGGCTATTGCTAGATGTTCTTCCTTACTAGTTACATCTTTAAGTTTTTGTACATTCTCTTCAAGAGATACCATCAATTGATTATTTAGCTCAAGTGCCTTTTGAGGATCTTGTATTTTAATTTCTTGAATAGTTTCTTGCGCTTTATCAGTATGCTTTTGAATGTTCTGTGCAATGATTACTTGCTCAGCGTCATCAAGTTTATCTCTAGAAGAAAGTTCTGCAGCTTCTTGGATTCTCTTTTCTGCTCGTTTTATTTCGTAACTGATTTTCTTTTCAGGACTTTGCTTGGTAACCGCTCGTATTTCTTCGTGAATTATCTTAACAGGGTAGAGAAATTCTCCAGGAAGTGCTCCTGCTGATGCTGGTTGTGAAATTGATCCCACAACTAATACCGCGATTACCGCAATACTGAAGATTCTATGAAATGAAAACACCAAGGGAGCATATGGGCTTTTTTGTGATGATTGATATGTATGAGTAAAAGCCAACAGATTTTTCTGTATGGTTTCCTTTTCTGAATCACTCATCTTAATTGACATGAGATTATCTATGAGATTGTTTATTTTAGATTTATCCATGGTTCGTAATGAGCTCATTGAGCTTTTTAAGTCCTCGATGAAGGTATACAGAAACAATTTTACTATCACGGTTAACGATTGCAGCAATTTCAGAAACTGAAAAATCTTCAAGAAATCGAAGAGTTACAATTTCTCTAGTTACCTCAGGTAGCTGTCCAAGAAGTTGCATGGCAAGTTGTCCATCAATGACATCTTCCATCCGCTTTTGAGGGTTATCTTCTAGATGTTGTTCGATTGGTTCATCAGTATAATTATCAATTTGAATATCTTTTTTCTTACGATACCCATCGATGATAAGGTTATTCGCCATTCTATATAAGAGTGCACGATGATTTACTATCTCTCTTCCATCAACAAGATACGACCAGAATTTCATAAATGATTCTTGTGTAATATCCAATGAAGTATCCCTGTTCCTTGTCTTTATCATGCAGAAACGAAAAATATCATCACTGTATTTTTCATAATAATGCATGAATGCTTCGTTATGTGATTGTAAATGGTCATTTCTCATAGTATATGACGTTTGATACCTTATATTATTACACTTATCCAAAAGCTTGAACAGGGTGGTAAAGGTATATTTTTTTGATACGATGTATCTATATGGGAATTAAAAACTTTTTAACAAGAAAACTTATTGAATCAAAGTTAAAACATTTACCAAAAGAACAGCAAGATATGATTATTGCATTGGTAACTGAAAACCCTGAATTCTTTAAGAAGATTCAAGATCAAATTGAAACAAAGAAGAAGCAAGGTCAAAATGAACAGTTGGCGATGATGCAGGTAATGAGAGAAAACCAAGCTGAAATTCAAAAACTTATGATACAACACGCTTCTAACAAGAAGTAATATTATGAAAACACAACAACTCACAACATCACTTTTCTACATACTCTTAGTGATAGGTGGGTTGTTTTGTTGTCTGTTATTATATTTTTTCATTGATGCTCCTAAATACAGAGAGCGTATTTACAGAAATACTACCTTTCTTGATATTGATGTTGCTCAAATGAATAGGCAGGAGTTCTCTCAAATAGTTGCTGGTATAGAGAATAATCTACAAGAAAAAAAGGTATATCTTAATGCTGAAGTACCCATTGTAGTTCGTGCCGTTGATTTAGGTATTGGGTTTGATGAAGAACTTCTTTGGCAGCAACTTTACGAATATGAAAAAAGAGACTCTCTTCTTGAGGAAATGAAATATTGGTTGGAATCTTTTTCAAGGGATAAACATATTGAACCTAAAGCTTTGGCAAGTTCAAAGAAATTAGAAGAAGCAATTGAAAAATGGAAAATGAATATTAAAGAGGAAAATCCTTTTGAAGGTGATATTTCCATTGAAGGAGTTTCATCAATAGTTCGTCTACCACAGCCAGGATATATGATTGATAGGGAGGCGTTAAAAAATATTGCTACGTATACCCTTATTTATAAAGAAGAGGGCGCTTTTGTAGAAATACCTTTTATCTCAGTTGAACCACTTCGCAGTACTGATGATTTGTATAAGATGCAAAGAGAGGTTGATCGCATCATAGGATTACCTATACAGCTCTATTCAAAAAAATATGATGAGCATATTTTAGATCTAGGAATTGAAGATATTGTATCTATGATCCGCATTTCTCTACCAGAAAATCCAGAAGAATATATCATTATCGATATAGATGAACAGGTACTCATTGAAAAACTCTCACCGTTGTATCCTAAAGAAGCCAAATTTGAAATCTCAGAAGACGGACTTACAATGAATATTATTCCAAGCCAAAGTGGTTTTGATATTGATGTAGATAAGACAGCAGAGAATATTTTAAGAGTGAAGGCTGATATTACCCAAAGAAGGGTGCCTTTTGAATTTACTGAATATATTGTTCCAACATTTACTACCCAGGAAGCAGAATCATTAGGAATCAAACATCTTGTTTCCTCGTTCACTACTCATCATAGTTGCTGTGCTCCACGAGTTGATAACATTCATCTTGTTGCTGAGATACTTGATGGAAAGATTTTGAAACCAGGAGAGACTCTTGCGATGAATGAGTTTTTAGGTGAACGGACTGAAGAGAGAGGATTTAAATCAGCAGGTACCATTATTGAAGGTAGATTAGAAGATACTATTGGTGGTGGAATCTCACAATTTATCACAACCTTACATAATGCTGTGTATTGGGGTGGATATCAAATTGTTGAACACAAGACACACACAATACATTTTTCAAGGTATCCACTTGGGATTGAAGCAACCATTAATTGGCCCTATGTTAATTATGTATTTCGTAATGATACTCCGAATGGAATATATATAGATGCATCATATACCGATACCTCAATTACTATTCGAATCTATGGTGAAAATGATGGACGTTCGGTGATTGGAGATCATCGTGCTTCTTCAGGAACTGACTTTGAAATAATTAAAGGAGGGGAATCAGCAAGAATAGTAGAATCAACTGTTTCAAATAAGTATAACTTCAGAAAACCTGTAGTTGAATTTGTTGCAGATGATCAACTAGCACGTGGTGATCAAATTATAGAATCACCTGGTGAAGATCAGTTTAATGTACATGTAATTCGTTCAGTTAAGCAAAAAGAAGATTTACTTAGGTACGATATTTGGCCAGTTCACTATCAGCAAGATAGTATGATAATTCGTAAACATCCTTGTGATTTTTATGATCCTGAATTTGACTATACTCAGTGTTAAAGCATTATTCCAAAAGAATATAATTATGATACAGTATCTGACATGAGCTTATCTATTGGAATTGTAGGTCTTCCTAATGTGGGGAAGTCAACACTTTTTAACGCATTAACTAAAAAATCAGTACCAGCTGAAAACTATCCATTTTGTACTATTGATCCTTCAGTGGGCATTGTTGCTGTACCTGATGCACGGCTATGGAAACTATCTGAGTTTTCACATTCACAAAAAACCATCCCAGCTGCTATTGAGTTCGTTGATATTGCTGGTCTTGTTGAAGGTGCTTCAACAGGTGAAGGATTGGGTAACAAGTTTTTGGCAAATATCCGTGAAGTTGATGCTATTTTACACATGGTTCGTATTTTTGATATTGTTGATAGTACTTCAACAGAACAAACTCATGTATATGGTTCAATTGATCCTCTTCGTGATATTAAAGTTATCAATATGGAACTTATTCTTGCTGATATGGAAACCGTATCAAATCGAATTGAAAAACTAATTCGTGATGTTAAGCGTGGAGATAAAGATGCAATACAAGAAGATGCTCTTGCAAGAAAAATCCTTTCCGCTCTAGAAGATGAGAAAATGGCAAATCGTATGATTCTAACTGAGGAAGAAAAGGGAATTGCAAAGGGGTGGCACCTTCTTACCATGAAACCAGTTCTTTATGGATTTAATAAAAAAACAGGCGGAAGAAACTTAGATGTTACTCAGCCTGATGAATTTAAAAAAGTTGTAGAAGAGGTTCTTGAAACAGGTTCTTCATATGTGGTACTTGATGCAAAAACAGAACATGAGCTTTCAGCTTTTGAGGGTGAAGAGAAACTTATGATGAAAGAAGAGATTGAACACACTGACGACGGTGTTGACGAACTTATCGTTCAATCATACAAGCTTTTGGGTCTTATGACCTATTTCACAACAGGGGAAACTGAAAGTAGAGCATGGACAGTGAAGGTAGGTTCTACTGCACCTCAGGCTGGAAGGGCAATCCATTCTGATTTTCAGGATAGGTTTATCCGAGCTGATGTTGTTAGCTACACAGACCTTATCGATAGTGGTTCATATGCAGAAGCTCGATCACGAGGGTTATTACGACTTGAAGGAAAAGAGTACATAGTGAAAGATGGTGATATCATTGAATTCAAAATATAGTTGACTATTTTTTAAATAAGTTGTAGTATCCAATAAAAGATTAGTTCGTAATATTTATTTTTGGTTGTTAGATTTTTTTTGACATGGCGCTGTTGTATTCATTGCTTCAGCGCTTTTTTTATTTGTTGACCAAATCCTAGCTAGTTGTATAATTCTAAAGAACCATAAATTAAATAAATATCATGAGCGACCAAGAAAAAAAACTAGCAAAAAAATTAACTGATTTGGTAATGGTATGCCTTTGTTTATCAGAAGAAGATAACAAAAAAGATCCCATAAAAAATGCAGTATCGTTAGAGGAAGCAGGCTTACTAGACCAAGTCGACTATTCAATTTCTGGCAATGAAAGTAATGAAGAGTATGGAGAAAAGCTATCTGTAGGTATCCGATAACTATTCTTACTTAAAAAAAATGACCAAGCTTTTGCTTAGGTCATTTTCTTATACTCCAAGTATTACTGGAATAACAATAGGTCTTTTTCCTGTATTTTGAACTAGGTACCGTGATACATCATCAGTAACCTTCTTTTTGAGGATATCAAAATCAATTGGATTTTTACCAGCTGATGCTTGAGTAACTGTTTTCCTTACGAGCATTCGAGTGTTTTGAATGAGTTCTCGTGAATCTCTTAAATATACAAAACCTCGAGAAATAATATCTGGAGACTTTCGCATTTTTCCAGTTCGAGGATCGATAGTTGCAATAATTACAAAGATTCCTTCATTTGTTAATGTCTTTCGGTCTCTAATTACAACATCTTGAATATCTCCAACTCGGAATCCTTCAACAGTTGTTATATTATTCGGAGCCTTAGCCTTGTGAACAATGTATTCCTTGTCATTAAGGTCAACAATTGAACCATTGTCAGGAATGATAATATTTTCTTTAGGGAAATTATTTCTTTCAATAACCGCAAGGGCATGTGCTCGTAGCATTGAATGGTATCCATGAACCGGCATAAAGTACTGTGCATTGATGGTTTTCTGAATCCAAAGAAGTTCATCTTGGTTTCCATGACCTGAGGCGTGAATTTCATTTGTTTGATATTCAACCAGACGTAGTCCATGGCGTGATAAGTTATCTTTAAGTTTTCTCACTGAACCATCATTTCCAGGAATTACTGAAGAAGAAAGTATTACGGTATCTCGTTCTGTAAATCTAATTTTTGGATGCTTACGAGCAGAGATTCGCATAAGTGCAGCAAACTCTTCTCCTTGTGAACCTGTTAATAGATATATTAACTTATCAGGTGGAACATTAACTGCTTCATCAGCATTGATGATAACTCCTTTAGGAGCAATGTATCTGCCTGATTTAATACAGATATCAATATTTGTTTTAATTGATCTTCCTTCAAGAACTACTTTCTTTCCTTGTTTATGAGCACCATCAATGATAGCGGTAAGTCGAGTAATTTGAGAAGCAAAGGTTCCAATAAAAACACGTGAATTTGCTTCTGCAATCATTTCGATAATGTTATCAATAATTTCAGGTTCATTTTTTGACCAACCTGGTTTTTCAGCACTTGTAGAATCAGAAAGGAACAGAAGATTTTTTTGTCCCTCTGTAGTCAATCCACCATATGCATCTTGCTCAATTTGATCAACTACTCCATTGTTGTGACTTAATTTTGTATCACCTGCAAAAATGATATTTCCATATTTAGTTTCAAATGAAAATCCGATAGCATCTGGAATAGAGTGGGTAACATGAAAGATTTTAACTTTCATGGTTCCAACGGTAATTCGTTCTCCTGGTTCTACTACGATGTATTCAAGTGGTTTTAGGTGAGGAAATTCAGAATTTCTCTTATCAACCATCCACTTAGTGAGAAGTCCACAGTATACTGGTGGGTATCCTAATTGATCGATGATGTATGGAAAAGCTCCAATGTGGTCCAAGTGACCGTGCGTCACAAAAACTCCTCTAATCTTATGCTTTTTATCAAGAAGGTATTTGAAGTTAGGGATAATATAGTCTACTCCTGGAGTATCAACCTCAGAAGAAAATTGAATTCCAATATCGATAACAAAGATGTCATCCTTAGTTTCAACAATAGTCATATTCTGACCAATTTGTTCAACTCCACCAATTGGTATTACTCGCACATGAGTATCACTCAGTTCAGGTAGAGGGTTTCTTTTATGAGCATTTGGCTCATGATTTATTTTATTTGTTCCTTTGCGATTATCGAAGTTTCTTTTTCTGTTTCGATTTGGTGATCGCTTTGGTCCTGTCTTTTGTATAGCAGGTGTTGTTTCGTTATTCATAGTTTTTTTGTCCCTTATATATAAATGATAAGGTGGCTAGAATGGGTCAGCATAAGCTGATATACCCGTGATTAAATAATAATGTATATTACGATCCTTCTTTAATCATTAACGTAAGAAAGAGATTGCTCCAAAGAAAAGCAATAAAAGGAGGTGTAATAGATACCAATAGTATAAATCAAGATAGGTGAAATGCAAGTAAAAAACCTCTTTGTAGAGAGGTCTTTACGGTAGCAATTTAATTGCATCTTCAAGAGTGAATGCTTGTATATCTACTTTATCAGGAAGATATATACGTCTTAATCCTTTTTGGATATAGTATCCAGATTTTGATTTAAGAACTCTAATATCCTTTTTAGTTTGCGGATGTTTTCCTAAGTCTTTCGCTAGTTCAACTCCTTTAGGGAGAGCTTTTGCTTCATTGAGTAACGCAAGAGCTTCTTGAAAGGTGATGGTATATGGATCATAACCTGAACTTTTTTTAACTGATCTGAACTCTCTTCCATGTCCAACATATGGTCCGAATCTACCAACATTAGCTATAATCATTTCTCCTGATTCGGGATGTATTCCTAATTCACGAGGAAGAATCAAGAGATGAATTGCTTGTTCTAATGTAATGTTTTCAGGAAGTATGTTTTTAGGCAGACTTGCGCGTTTTGGTTTGGGTAATTCTTTTGCCAAACGTATCATTTCTTTTTCTTTCTTGAGAAATTCTTTTTCTTCTGCTGTCTTTTTGTGGTCCTTTGGGAAAGATGTTTTTTTAGGTATCTTTGGAGTTTCTCCTAGTTGTACATAGGGACCAAATTTTCCATCCAAAATATAAATATTCTTTTTTGTCTCAGGATGAATTCCAAGTGGTGCTTCTTCCCCTAAGGCTTTTCCATCAATGGTAAGGGCTCCTTCACAGCTTGGATACTGTGAACATGACATGAATTTTCCAGCACGTCCGAGTTTATATACCATTTGAGCTTTACATTCAGGACAAGTAAAGTCCGAAGGAGCATCTCCAAGATTTGTTAATTTTGGAATATTTTCTTTTGATGCAACTACCTTCAAGAATGGAAAGTAAAAATCCTTGAGGGTTTCAACATAGGCTCGAGAACCTAGAGCAATTTCATCAAGTTGATTTTCCATGGTTGCGGTAAAATCATCTCCAATATATTGATCAAAATGTTCTTCAAGGAAACTTGAAACTACATCTCCAGTATCAGTTGGGATAAGAGTACGTCCTTCTTTTTCAACATATCCTCGATCAACAATGGTTTTAATAATTGATGCATAGGTTGAGGGTCTTCCTATTCCACGTTTTTCTAATTCCTTGATAAGGCCTGCTTCTGAATATCGATTAGGTGCAGTGGTATATTTTTCTGTACTTGTAATCTTATGAACTTTAAGAATATCTCCCTTGTTTACAGAAGGAAGTTCTACATCATCTCCTTTGCTTTGAGGGTCTGCTTTCAACCATCCTTCAAAGGTTATCCTTACTCCATTACTTACAAAAGAAGGAATACTTCCGTCTTCAATATTTGCAAAGAGTTTTGTTCGTATCATTAACGCTGGCTTCATTTGAGAACTAATAGTTCTCCTTCGTATCAGTTGATATAACTTACGTTCATCCTCAGTTGATCCTGCTTCTTCTAACATAATATTTGTTGGACGAATTGCCTCATGCGCTTCTTGTGCATTCTTGCTCGTAGTTTGATATTGAGTAACTTTTAAGTATTCGCTACCATATCGTTTTTCTACAAAACTGGCTGTTTGGGCTAGCGCTTGCTTTGATAGGGTGAATGAATCAGTACGCATGTAAGTAATGTATCCTGCTTCATATAACTTTTGAGCTGCTCTCATGCTTCGTGAAGGTGAAAAACCAAGTCGTGATGATGCAGTTTGTTGTAGAGTTGAAGTTCTAAATGGTGGTTTAGGACTTCTTGATGTTTCTGATTCTTTAATATCAATAACAGACCATGTTTGAGATTCTGCCTTCTTTAGTATTTCATCAGCATCTTCTTTGTTGGTAAGTTCTTTACTACAGGTTAAAGGAAATGTTTCTTCCTTTGAACTAAAGATACCTTCAAGTACCCAATATGCTTCAGGAACAAAAGCTCTAATTTCACGTTCCTTCTCCATGAGAATCCTTAAGGCTGGTGATTGTACTCGTCCAGCTGAAAGCCCATAACGAACCTTTTTCCAGATAAGTCCAGATAGTTCATATCCAACCAATCTATCAAGAACTCTTCGTGCTTCTTGAGCTTGCTTTAGATTCATATCGATATCCCTTGGATGTTCAATAGCAAGAATAACGGCATCTTTTGTTACTTCGTTGAAAGTAACCCGTTTAATACGGGGAAGAGAGTTTTTCAGTTTTTGCTTGAGGGTATCCTCTAGGTGCCAAGCAATTGCTTCTCCTTCACGGTCAGGATCGGGAGCAAGAATTATTTCATCTGCTTTTGAGGCTAGTTCAACGAGTTCATTGATAACTTTTTGTTTTCCAGGTGATACAACATATCGTGGTACAAAACCTGCATTGATATCAATGGCATCATTGTTTGATTTAGGAAGATCACGTATATGTCCAACAGATGAACGTACTATATATTCACTCCCAAGATATTTTTCAATGGTCTTTGCCTTTGAAGGGGACTCTACGATAACTAGTTTCATTGTCATCATTATTCTCACAAAACATATTTTTATGCAAATGATGAATGAAGAATAAATAAAAAAAGAAGTAACAAAGGTGCTACTTCTTTTGGCCCAATTAGGCTGCTTGTTTTTCTAAGAGGATCAATACCTCATCAAGAAATTTTTCTTCACTTGAATTATTTTCAGTGGCAGCAAGTTTTTCAATAACAATCTCTCCTAATGTTTTAGAAGGCATTGATTTGATATAACTATAAATAGTTCTCAGCTTCTCATCGTTGAACATTCGTTCTTTGATTTCTGCTTTTAGGAATTTCCCAAATTTAATTGGATCGTTGAAATTATGACTAACTCTTTTTAAAAAGGGAATGATCATATTTTCTGCTTGAAAGATTTTTATCTTTTTTACAAAATCTTCAGGAGATATATCTTGAAAGTTTGTAGTGCTTCTAATAACTCCAACAACAGTTTCAACCTTAAGAACTTTTACTAATTCTTTTATTTCTTTTGGTTGTTCAATATTATTAAACAAAGCTTCAAAATTTTCTTTTGTGCCATATCGTGAATAAATTCTTTTTATCTCACGAATAAATAATTCTAGATGTATATTCATTTTTTTTGGTTTTAAATTTAAATGAATAGTAAAATAAAATAGGAATATGTCAATTTAAATTGAAGTAGTTGATAATGTCCTTGCCTGAACATATTGCAACAGCACCTTCTGTGATAAGTTTGTTACAACCTGCTGAATATTTGCTGAAGATGGATCCAGGAACAGCAAGTACTTCGCGATTGTAGTCATAGGCAAGATCTGCTGTAATTTTTGATCCTGATTTATCTTCTGCTTCTATCACGAGTACTGCATGTGATATACCTGCCATGATTCTGTTTCGTTTTGGAAAACTCCAACGTTTAGGTGTAAACATATAATCATATTCGGAAATAAGGCATCCGCCTTTCTTTACAATATTTTGAGCAAGCATCCTGTTTGAAGGAGGGTACAGTACTTCTTCTGAAAGTCCTGATCCTAAAACAGCTATCGTTGGAAGACCATATTCAAGTGCATAGGTGTGTGCATAGGTGTCAATTCCTACAGCTAAACCAGAGACAATAACAACAGGATAATCCTTTAATTCTTTGATAATAGTACGGCATACCTCTTTGCCATAATTTGTTGCATTTCTTGACCCAACAATAGTAAGAAAAAGATGATGTTCTTGATCAGGATAGGTACCATTTATATATATCTTTTTAGGTAAATCAGGTATTTCCTGAAGTAATTTTGGTATATGAATTTGCTGCATATATTAGGTATATATCTGAGTTTCTTTAAAACAATATAAAGCTTGCACAAGGTTTCATACAAGGCTACACTTACGAGTATGTTAGATATTAAATTTATCAAAGAACACCCACAGCTTGTTAAAGATGCTGCAAGAAAAAAGCATTTGAATGTTGATGTTGATTTACTGCTTAGCTTAGATGAACAACGACTTTCTCTTCTTCGGGAGATTGAATCACTAAGAAGTGAACAAAACAAAGAATCAAATCTTATCGCATCAGCTCAAAGTGAAGTAGAAAAAGTTCAAAGGATTGAAGAGGTTTCTAAAATAAAAGAAGAGTTGAAGAAAAAAGAAGATGCCTATAAAGATATTGTTGTTCCTTGGCAGAAACTTATGTATGCCATTCCTAATATCCCTGATATGTCTGTCCCTGAAGGTTTTTCAGACGAAGACAATGTAGTGATAAAAACATGGGGAAACATGCCAACACTAGATTTCGAAGCAAAAAGCCATATTGATATTATGGAAGCACTTGATTTAGTTGATTTCAAACGTGGTTCAAAAGTTCATGGTTTCAGAGGGTATTATTTGAAGAATGATGCCGTACTTCTTTCTTTCGCTATATGGCAATATGCTCTTAATTTTTTCGCTCAAAAAGGGTTTAACCCAATGATAGCTCCAGCTATTGTAAAAGAAGAATATCTATATGGAACAGGACACCTTCCAAATGATGCAGAAGATGTTTATATAACTCAAGATCAAGATTACCTAGCTGGTACCGCTGAAGTTCCTGTAATGGGATATCATGCTGATGAAGTATTGGAAATATCACAATTTCCTATCAAATATCTTGCATACACTCCTTGCTATCGTCGAGAAGCAGGATCACATGGAAAAGATACCAAAGGGTTGATTCGTGTGCATGAATTCCAAAAGTGGGAACAGGTAGTTTTGTGTGAAGCGTCTCATCAGCAATCAGTTGATTTCCATGAAGAGTTAAACAGAAACACAGAAGAATTTATCGAATCACTGAATATTCCATATCAAACCGTATTGAATTGTGGTGGTGATCTAGGGCAAGGTCAGGTAAAGAAATACGACATTGAACTATGGGTTCCTGGAGAACAGAAATATAGGGAAATATCATCTGCATCATACTTTAATGATTTTCAGACACGCCGATTAAATATTCGTTATAAAGATAACGATGGTGTTATGAGATTTGCTCACTCATTGAATTGTACGGCAATTCCTACTCCACGTATTTTAGTTTCACTTATTGAGAATTTTCAACAAGCAGATGGAAGTATCGCTATCCCTGAGGTACTGCAACCATATATGCAAGGGAAAAAATATATCAAAAGCCTGACATAATTTGCAGGCTTTTGATATGATAGATAACAGATATGTCACGAAAGAATTTTAACACTCCTGAATACACTAAAAGAAAAAGAATGCGAAACATTCTTTCTGTTAGTATTTTCATAGTGCTTTTTTCTGCTTTGATCTATCTTGTAAATATTCCATATTTCAAAGTTAAAAGTATTGCTGTTGTTGGACAGCAAACTATTACTACCCGACATCTTGAAGAAAGTATTAATGAATATCTAGATGAATATTGGTTTTGGGTAATACCAAAAAGAAATATACTCTTCGTTATCCCTCGTAAATTAGATGAACGGTTAAAAAAAGAATTCTCTAAAATATATAAAGTAGATATTGATGTTGATGTTGATACATTACGAGTTGGTATAGAAGAGAGGACACCGCATTCTTTGTGGTGTACGAATAAAGAATATACCTCTAAGTTTAACCAAGATTGTATGTTTTCTGATCAGCGAGGTCTCCTGTATGCTCGTGCTCCATATTTTTCTGATAATGTGTTTCTAAAGATATTTGTTCCAAAACGAGTAAAACAAGGTGAACGATATCTTAAGCCAAAAGCTTTTGAATCACTGTTTTCTTTTTTAGATGAACTTGAAAAAGAAAAAAATATTTCATTACAATCAGTGGTTTTCCTTGAACACAGTGATCTTGAGCTATATATCAATCGAATTGGAGATACTGTATTTCAAGAGAAACCAAGTATACGAATGAATATGGATACTTCATATGTACAGTTAAAGAGAAACATCAATGTTGTTTTGGAGCAACCTGATTTTATTGAAAAGTTTAGTGTGAATCCTCAAGGTTTAGTTTCCATTGATTTACGATTTGATGATAGGGCATTTTACCAATACCGATAATATGAATACTAAAGAAGATAACAAAATAGTAATGGGATTTTGGGATACCTTACCAAAAGATGGATCTATCATTATGGCCCCTATGGCTGATGTTACTGATTCAGCTTTTAGGAAAATAATTGCAAAATACTCACGATGCGGACAAGAGGGTGGTGGTCCCGATGCTTTTTATACTGAATTCGTTTCAGCAGATGGATTAGCCTCACAGCAAGGAAGACCAAAGTTATTACATAACTTTGTATTCAGTGAACAAGAGCGACCTATCATGGCTCAAATTTTTTCTAATAATCCAAAAAATATGGAACAAGCAGCGGCACTATGTGTTGATCTTGGTTTTGACGGTATTGATATAAACATGGGGTGTCCTGAGAAAAATATATGTAAACAAGGAGCAGGTTCTGCCCTTATTCAAACCAAGGAGCTTGCAAAAGAGGTCATTAGAGCAACGATAAAGGGTGCAAATGGAAAGATACCAGTTTCAGTAAAAACACGCGTTGGATGGACCCAGAATGAGATTGAAACATGGATACCAGCAATTTTGGAATGTAATGTTGCTGCTATTATCCTTCACGGAAGGACCCGTAAAGTCATGAGCAAAATACCTGCAAATTGGGATTGGATACAACGTGCTTCTGAAATAGTTAAAGCCTCTGGAAAACCAACAAAAATAATTGGAAATGGAGATATTGTATCTTTGGAGCAGGGACGAGAATATATTAAACGATATCATGTTGATGGGGTATTGGTTGCTCGTGGAATCTTTGGAAATCCTTGGTTCTTTGATGCAGAAAAAACTCAAGTGACTGTTGAAGAGAAATTGCAAGTAATGCTTGAGCATACAGAAATTTTCTTAGAAGAGCTCAAGGACCACAAGAATTTTGCAGTAATGAAAAAACACTACAAAGCCTACGTAAATGGTTTTGATGGTGCTAAAGAACTTCGTGTGAAGTTAATGGAATCAGATACTTATGAAGAAATAGTAGAACATGTACATGCTTTCTTGGAAGAACATGAAGAAGTAAAAAAGGTAATGATTCCTTGTTAAAGAAAGCTCTATTAGAATAGAGCTTTTCCTTTTTGATTCTCATTAACAAGAAATGTATACACTTCATGTAAGGTTCGATGTATGGTTAGTTTAACCCTCTTTTTTCCTTGAGTGTTGATTATCGTGGAAGAAGAATGTGATTTTATTGATATTTTCGTACCGCTTTCAAGTACATACTCTTCGGGGTGTACAAGTGGTGATATATCAATAGTAACTAATGTAGTAATGGTAATCATAGTATTTAATTTGTATTCCTTACAAGTATACCGTAGTTTGATATACTAGGTCTATGTCAGAACAACATCACGTATTATATAGAAAATATCGACCTGAAAAATTTAGCGAAGTTTTTGGACAGGAACATATTGTGAAGGTACTTAAAGGTTCACTTGAGTTAGGAAATATTGGTCATGCATATCTCTTTTCTGGTCCACGTGGAACAGGGAAGACTACCATGGCACGTATCATGGCACGTGAACTGCAATGTAGTGATACCGATATTATTGAAATCGATGCTGCTTCTAATCGTGGAATTGATGATATCCGTCAATTGAGAGAGGGAATACATTCACTACCATTTTCTTCACCGTACAAGATGTATATTATCGATGAAGTACATATGCTTACCAAAGAAGCATTCAATGCACTTTTAAAGACACTTGAGGAGCCACCTTCACATGTTATCTTTATCCTTGCTACTACAGAACTACACAAAGTATTACCAACGGTGGTTTCTCGATGCATGAGTTTTGTTTTCAGAGCTCCAAGTAAGAATGTACTAAAAGAAATGATCAAGGGGGTGGTAGAAAAGGAAGGTTGTACCATTGATGCTCCTTCACTTGAACTCATTGCCTTGTTAGGAAATGGATCATTTCGAGATACTCAGGGAGTATTACAAAAACTTATCTCATATACCAAAGATACAGCTATTACCAAAGAAGAAGTCGAACTAGTAACTGGAGCTCCTTCTTCTTTGCTAATTTCTAATCTTCTTTCCGCAATCAATGAAAAAGATATTTCAACATCACTTGATATCTTATCTGAGGCTCATGAACAAAATATTGATTCATTTATTTTTCTTCAGATGCTTACCGATGCTGTACGAAAAATACTATTCATGAGATTTTCAGAACAAGAGAAGGGAAGACTGAAAGATGAAATGGATCCAAGTGAATATATTTTCTATACTGATCTTGCATCACAAGCAAAATATATTAACTCAAAACTTCTTGAAGAACTCCTGAATTCATATCAACATATGAAGGTAAGTTTCTCACCGTATCTAGCTCTTGAACTAGCACTCATGAAATACATGGATGAATAGTTGATATGTTTTGATAAATCGTTTAGTATTGACCGTGACCTTACTTACGTAGGTCACTATTGCCAGATCGTCTAATGGTAGGACTCCAGGTTTTGGTCCTGGCTATCTAGGTTCGAATCCTAGTCTGGCAGCACCCATGTGACCCCGACCGAGGTCACAATATAAGCTATATTTTACAACAATTTCTGACGATGAGTCATAGGCTCGAACTGTGATTTTAGGTTCGATTCCTAGAAAGGTTTTGTATAGTTTTTAATAAAAAGAATCATATATGATTCTTTTTTTGGTATACTTAATTTATGATAAAACCAAAATTACTTGTAACAGGAAATTTTACACCTGGCGACTTAGTTGTCTCAGTAAGTCCTTCAAACCTCGTTGTACTTGATTCTGTTAAAGAAGATATTAATCAAATATGGGAATCTACGTTACAGAAGGCACAAGAAAAGAATCTTAACTTATACAACGGAACTTCATATAGATTAAATTCCTTGAAACAGGAAAGCGGAAAGGTATATCTTGATTTTGGAATTATGGATTTCAAAACTCGATTTGGTTTACGAGAAGCATTACCTAAAATAGATTTTGATGAAACGATGTATCGTAATGGGTGCTATGTAGGAGCAACGGTAAAGACATCTGATGATAAATATCTTATGGTTAAACTTTCTGGTAAATCTATGAACAGAAATTCAAATGACGTATTAGGTGGCATTATGGAAACTAATATTGAGATGAGCTCGGAGTATATCTTCAAGGTACTTCACACGGAACTAAAAGAAGAAGCAGGAGTTGAAGAATTAGAAATAAAAAACACAACCCTGAAAGCTATCTACCAAGGAATGTATACAAACATAGGATTTTACTTAGAAACAGAATTATCTATTTCTAGCGATGAGATATTAAAAAGATTTAAATCAAATAGTGATGTTGATGTTGTAGGTATTGAAGTGTATTCATATGAACAATATTTAGAAGTGCTCAAAAATCACAATGAAAATAAGGGGCTTATCTATGATCTTGTGATAGGAAAATAGTACTACCAGTCTAGTGCGACCGAGACGGTTCGAATCCTAGTACGGCAGCTGCAAGAAAATCACCATATAGAGTATGGTGATTTTTGTTATAATAAATGAATGGAAAAAATACCTGGCTTAAGAATAATTGGAAATGCTTCAAGTGAAGATAAGGAAAATGCAAAAGCAGAATTAATCGCAAGATTATATAAAAATAATGAATCTTTTTCTGATAAGGATAAAGAAATATTAAGTAAGTTTGAAATAATAAAGACTAATGAAGAAATTCAAATCATTGACTTAATTAGTCATGAAATAGATAAAACAAAAGAAGAAATGGGTTTAGAATCATTTCGAATACCTTCTGATAATTACCACATTCTTGATCAAGAATTTTATGAGGAACGATTCGGTGATGAAACCTGTGGAAATGCTTCTTTTAAATATCAAAGTATTGCAATAGCCGAGGATGATGCAAGAAAAAATTTATTATTTTTTGCAAGTATAGCACTTCACGAATCTTTACATCTCCATGGACACAGAACTCTTGAGGTGAATAATTACGAGGATGGTGAAATCGAATTAACAAACTATAGAGAAGGTATCTCAATATTAGCTACTCAAAAGAAAAGAAATGATGGAGAATTTACCTATCATTTCAATGGATTGCACGAGGCAATTGTTTCAGAACAACAGAAGATAATATTTAATAAAATCAAAAATAATTCGGTGTTTAGTGGTGATAGTGGAAAATTATTTTCTGAACAGCCGAGGGATTATCAAGACCTAGTAATTAATTCCAATCCTAATTTTGATGCAAGAGATATCATTTCTATTGATCGAGAAAGAGGTGAGTTTGAATCCGTTCCATATGAAGGACCTAGGTATGTTTTGAATTTTGTGTGTGAGCAAGTTCTTAAGAAATTTCCTAAACGATTTTCAAACAAAGAAGAGGTATTTCAGTTATTCTTAAAATCGCATTTCACCGGACAATTATTAGATATAGCAAGAGTTGTCGAGAGCACCTTTAGCGAAGGTTCTTTCAGAAAGCTTGGTACAATGGAAACAACATCAGAAAGCGCAGAAGAAACATATTTGCTGTTAAGAAGAGAATTAGAAATTTAGAATTTCTTATTCGCTAAGGTTCACAATATTATCTCAAACTGCCAGCTAAAAACACCTCAAAGAGGTGTTTTTAATTACATCATTGCCTCTACCTATGATATTTAATATAATGTTGAACATATGAAAGATGCTCTGAAACTAAAGGGATTCACTCTCATAGAACTCCTTGTAGTGGTAGCCATCATTGGAATACTAGCTACTGTGGTTTTAGCAAACCTTAGTTCTGCACGAGATAAAGCTAAAATTGCAGAAGCAAGGCAAGAAATGAATCAAATTGTTAAGGCGATAGCTATAGCACAAGGAGAAGCTGGAAATTATTTAAGTGTAATCACTGGAAGTGGATGTAGTGATTGTTCAGGTGGACGTACTCCTGGCTTTGATTACAGGAATGTTCCAGAAACAGACCCTTTTTATATTCGATGGGCCCTTACAATTTCAAATATTGAGAATGCCACAAATGGATTAATGACTGGTATTAGTAGAATGACTCGTGATCCTTGGGGTAGCCCGTATGCTCTGGATGAAAATGAAAGTAGTACTAGCTGTAGTAGAGATAATTTAATCTCATATGGTCCAGATGGAATAAGGGGAACTAGTGATGATATTCCTAGTATTCAAGTTCCTTATTTTAGATGTTCATAATCTATTATCTATTTTCTTATTAGATAATGTAGTTAATTTTTTTAAAACTAAATCATTCTGTTTTACAGAGTGATTTTTTATTTGATCACAGCTAGTCTAGTACGATTAATAGTTAGCCTGTCTGTCTAAATTATTAGTTTTGTTGTTTTTTTGATACAATTCAAATATGAATACAACAAAGGGGTTTACGCTCATCGAACTATTAGTAGTAGTAGCTATCATTGGAATACTTGCAACGGTAGTACTAGCATCATTAGGGAGTGCACGAAGTAGAGCAAGAGATGCTTCTGTTAAAGCAAATCTTTCTCAGATGAGAGTACAAGCTGAAATGCAATACTTAGTGAATCAAAATTACAATGATATTTGTGATTTAGGTACAAAAAGTAGAGATATTTTTATCGAAGCAGATAAAAAAAGTTCACCAGGTACAGTAGGAGCTGACTATAACATTTGTGTTGATACTAATTCAAATGTAATTCATACTCCAGGAATTGGAGGAAGTTCTGGTACCCCAGGTGTACCTACGGGAAATATTGATACTAATGGTAATTCATGGGCAGCTACGGTCTACCTGAGCACAGGTGAATATTTTTGTGTTGATAGTTCAGGAAATACTGCTACTACTAGCACAAGAACTATCTTAGCAGGTGGAAATGACAGAACTTGCTAATTAAAAAACGATAACAAGTTTTTTACAATCCTAATAATTTCAAAATAATAGGTGCAAGAGGATCTGCTGTTGATCCATATACTATTGCACCACCGAGCAATCCTGTTACAAATAAAGCAAGAAGTCCCAATAGTGATAACAAGACGATGAGCCACTTCTTGCTAATATAATTAGAAATATTGTTCAACACTGTATGTATTTTTTCTGAGCCAATTTTTCTTTTTTTCATGAAGTGAATAACTACAGGGAGGAATTCAATAACAACAAGAGCTATGTAGAACCATGTTGTTGCATTTGCAAAAACCTCATGCATTTTAACGATGTCACTTGGTGACTGTGTAAGATTCTCAGCCATTTCACCAGATGATTTAGCAAGAAATATTCCGATGGTACCAACAACAAGAAGAAATCTTTCAATGGGCTTCCAGGTTATTTTAGGAAACCAGCTGTGTGTAGGAATAATATTGATTAATGAGTATAGAAACAATAATGCGATTGGAAAGTGGACAATTATTGGGTGTAAATTATATGTCATATAAATAATTGTATTCCTATTAACTGACAAATCAATACAAGGCTCGAATATTTTTTAACTAAATTAAACAGATATCACTGCATTAATTCCATGATATACTCATCTATATGAATAATAAAAACACCATAATCATTATTGGTTTAATCGTATTAGTATTTCTTGGTTTTTTGTTTGTTGAAAATAATCAAAGAGCTCAAATTCAAGAAAATGTTGTAGTGGATACAAATGATGTCATTACTGAAGATGTAAAAGACTGGACTGAATCTGATATTAAAAAATATATTGAAGAGAATCTAAATGATTTTAATCCAGTAGAGGGTATATTAGGTGGAACTATGTATGTTCTTGATATTAATCTTTTAGACAACAATACTTTTGAAGTGTATCAGGAAGATGGGCATATTGAGAATTTCTTTTCTGGTGAATATACAATAGAAGAAGATGGTTTAAATATCTTTAACATACAAAATCTAGGAAGCGATTACTACGAACAATTTATTGCTAATAGCTAAAGCAAATTGATTTCAAAACTATAAATAAAAAACAATAACACAATGTTATTGTTTTTTATTTATTCAGTCGTTGTCCCATCAAATTGCTCATGTTCGTGATGTTCTTCTGCAATTTCCTTTGTTTCTTGGATAATACCATCTTTGTGCTCAGGTTCTCCGTAGATGCTATATAGCTTCATAACGGTATTTCCTGTGTTGGTAATATTGTGTTCTGCACCTGCTGGGATGATAACTGCATCGTCATCACCAACTATTGTTTCTGTACCATTGATGAATGCAACACCCAAACCAGATTCAATTCTAATGAATTGATCAATATTATGATGAATTTCCATACCAATATCTTCACCTGGTAGTAATGACATTACTACAAGTTGAAGATGTTTTCCTGTGTAGAGTACGTTACGGAAATTATTGTTTTCTAATGTATCTTTTTCTATGTTTGCAATATATCCTTTTTTCATATGTTTTGTTGTTAATTATCTAATAGTAGTGTTAGCAGGAATTCTGACTATTCCATGGCATTTTTGAAAGAAGCATTTGTAGTCCACACCAACCGGTTGCTCCTGAGACCGTTAACCCTATTCCTACGAATCCTGAGATGAATAGGAAGTTAGTGTTGTAGGTAAGGAGTGTTAGAACAATACCTAAAAGTATCAATATTCCAGCTGTCAGAAATACTTGTCTCATGATAGTCATTTTTGAAGATGATAGTGAACCTGTTGAAAATCCAGCCTCCTCCCAGGCAGTTAATCCACCAGTTACATTTACCATTTCAGCATGAAGACCAAATTCTTGAAGTTCTTCAATAGCTTTTTCTCCTCGTCTTCCTGATCGACAATGTATGTAAATAGTTTGCTTATCTTCTAAGTATGCAAGGTTTTCCCTTAAGGTATCAAGAGGTATATTTTCAACTCCAGGAATATGCTTTTCAGCATACTCAACTGGGGTACATACATTGATGAATGCAATAGATGAATTATTGTTTTCTACTTCAAGTATTTGTTTAAATTGTTTTACTGATATATTTTTCATTATTGTTTTAGCTTAGATGTTTTTTAATATTAATACTCATATCATACACCTCGATCTCAGGATATGTTGAAGCAACAATAGATGCTCCTATTGCTGATCGATAACCACCCGCACAGTGAATAACAATTGGGAGATCAGTTTGTATTGTATTTAGCGATTCTCTTAGTATAGAAAGAGGTATATTCTGAGCATGTTCAAATGCTTTTCTCTCGTGATGCTCATGTTCTTGCCGTATATCAATTATGTGGTGATCGATATTGTGCGCATCAAATATTTTAACGTTAACATGGTTAAGGTTGTCATCAGCAAGATAGTACCCAAGAAGATTTTTTTCATAGCCGATGGTATAGAGTCGTTTCTCTATGTTTTTTGCATCCTTCTTTGAGTCAACAATCAATACGTACGATTCATCTGGACTGAGAATAGTACCTAACCATGTTTCAAACTTATCAGTTTCTCCAGCTGGAATATTTACAGCTCCTTTATATGAACCAAGTCTATATACTTCACTTTGTCGTGTATCTACTACAAGGAAGTTATTTAATTTAGATACCTCTTCAAAAGAGAAAAAATGAATAGCAGAATCAGCTATATAGTCATCAGCACCACTTCTATTAATCATAACACATTCACTAAAATATTTTGGAATGTACGGCTGATCCTCAAGGAGTTGTGCAACAAATGACTCTTTAGTGATATTTTGCAATGCCCAATTATTCTTTCTTTGGTTTCCTAGCGTGTCAGATAATTCTGAGCTTAAATTTTTTCCGCATAGTGAACCTGCTCCATGAGTAGGGTAAATAACTACATCATCTGATAATTCAGGAATTACTGTATGAATTGTTGTATACATTTTTTCTGCAAGGCTGCTTCTTACTTCTTGAATGTTACCAACATGTTCACGTAAGTCAGGTCTTCCGACGTCTCCAATGAAAAGGAAGTCACCAGAAAAGAGTGCTTGTTCATTAGTATTAGTTTCGGTAAAAAGGTATGAGTTACTATCAGGCGAATGTCCTGGTGTATGAAGTGTTGTTATGTTTACTGTACCCAATACCAACTTATCGTTATGATTGAATCCGACATGCGGATAGGTACTACCTGCAAGGCTATTAATTCCAATGGTTGCTCCTGTTTCTTTATGTATTTGTAGGTGAGAACTTACAAAATCTGCATGTGGATGCGTTTCAAGAACATACAATATTTCTGCATTATGTTCAGTAGCAAAGTCATAGTATTGTTTTGGATCACGTCCTGGATCAACAAGTACAACAATATTTTCGATGAGGATAGCATAGGAAGCGTGAGATATAGTTGGATTATAAAATTGATGTATATACATGGTAGATTTAGATAAGTTTAATAATTGCTTGTGCAACACTAATAATTTGTTTGTTTTTCGTTTGATATATTTGTTGATTGCCATTTCGTTTGCACATAACAAAACCTGCATGTTTGAGCTTTAGTAGGTGCTGAGAAAGGGCAGACTGAGAAAGATCACATTTTGCTAGTAGTTCACTTACAGAATGTGGTTTCTCAAGACAGACAAGAATTTGTAATCTTTTTTGATTTGATAGAACTGATATATCCATATTTATATATTAGCATATTCTAATATAGATTACTAGTTTTATTATGATATAATTAAAAATATGAAAAAAACACATCTTAAATTAGCATTATTACTTCTTGTCGCAGGACTTGTAATATGGTTGGTATCCGGACCTCGGTCAGAAATGAATAGGGAAGATAATTCAATGGTATTTGTCTCTTCTGAAACTCAAGAGGAGGTGTTAGTAACTTTTTCTGAGGAAGTAGCAACTGTTAGTTTCAGAGAATTCAGTGAGATTACTCTTCAAGCAACAGAATCTGCTTCAGGTGCACGTTATGAAAATACAGAACTTGGTTTAGTTGTTTGGAATCAAGGTGAAGAGCTAAGCATTTATCAAAATGATGAGGTAGTATATGTTGGACAAACACTAGAATCATTAGGGGTACCTAATTTAGATAATATGGATTCAAAAAGTGCTCAGCTTAGTAATAATGCTTGGGTGTGGAGAGAAACTATTATGAATGACGATACCATCATTACTCCAAACCAATTTGGTGACTTTGTGTTAACTTTTGATACTCTAGGTCGTGTAAACGGTACAAGTGATTGTAACAATTTCGGAGGTGAATATACCGTAGAAAATGAACTAATTGCTATGGGTCCATTTATGATGACTAAGATGTTCTGTGAAGGATCAAAAGAAATGGAATTTCAAAAAATGCTTGCTGATCCACTTGGCTTTATGTTTACGGATGCAGGAGAATTAGTTCTTATGTTACCGTACGATAGCGGATCAATAATATTCGAACCTGAAGTTTAAATAAAAAAACCACTTTGGAAACAAGGTGGTTTTTTGCATAACAGATTCTCTCATCCTATGATTTTTTAATTTTGATCCTAAATTCTTTGAATATAGGGTCAATATGAATCATTGGACTCCATAACTTATTCAAACGAAGAAGGTCTTCTTCGTTTAGAGTAATCCCTCTTAGAAATGTCACATCAGCTGGTCGATTTTTTACTTGCAGAATAAGTCCTTTTAGGAATTGCCGTTTCATATCATCTTCTTTTTCAAAAGAAAAATCTTTTTCTACTTTTTGTAAAAGATCTAAAGGGAGTAGTAATTTTAAGTTTTGGACAAATTCATTTAACACAGCATCTAATTCCTCTTTCTTTTTTGAAACAAGGGAATCTATTTGTGAATCAAATGTTTTGTTAATAGCATTGCACTTTTGAAAATAAGTTCGTATTAAATTTTTTTCTTCCATGTTAATAATTTAAAGATTTAATTAAATGGTAAACATTTTTTTGAATTTTACAATGAATGCTTTGAATCGGGATAACTTTCAATAAAAAACACTGTACGGGTACAGTGTTAGTTTTTGTATCTGTCATAGATTTTTCTAAATGATTGTTTAGATTTCTCTCCATTGAATTTAATAGCTTTGTCTAGCAAATCAGTGTCTGTTTCAGTCTGTTGTATTTTTTTGAGTATCTCCATCTGGTCAAGACAGCTGATATTAAAAGGTAAACAGTAAAACTCATCACAATCTGGAATATCAATATCTTCAGAGGACTTACAAAATTCATCAAACATTTTTCTTGAACTTACAAAGTGCAGAAGAAGAGGAGTGTAATCTTTCTCATAGATAGTGTTTGATTCTTCTTCCTCAAATTCTTCATCTTCATCTTCGTACTCATCCTCATTATCATAATATTCCTTAATTCCAGCGGGATCATAAAAAAAGTCAGTTACCATATTATTGAATATTTCAATTGGAATATCCATTTCATTCACTTTGAATAGAAAAGTGAATTCAACTGCAAGAATATCAGAGTAATTAATATAATTTATTATCTCATGTACAATTTCCTGATTATGAGATACTCGTTCAGTATCTACATAACAAATTAATAAATATCCGATCATAATTAAAAATTTTAAAAGGTTCTTAATTAGTATACAGGTTCAGGTACGTATAGAAAAGTTAAAAAAAAGAGCATGTGATACTCTTTTTTTGTTTTATAGAACTTTTTCTCCTATATCAGTCCAATTACTGAATTTCATGCTTGATGCTACTTCAGGGTGATGATTACTTGGATCAAATAGATATGAAGGTACCATATCCTTAACCATTTCAAATTCACCTAAGTTGTCATCAACAAACATACAGGAATTATCAGCAAATTGTTTTATATACTCATTCTTTAAAACCTTTTTAAGGACTCCTTTGTCGTATTGATTTACAAAGTGTATGTGTCTGATGCAATTTGGTATGTATTTTTCAAGTAGTTTTTGAACAACATGTACTCCTGGTGATTGTCTTGCGGTGACAACATCACAATAGTGACGTTCAGAAAGTTTTTTTACGACATCAACCATATTTTCCATTGGTTCTACTTCGCGGTGCCAAGCAGATGACATAAGAAACTCTATACGATATTTATCCCAAAACTCTTCAAGACTAATATTAATATTTGTATTGTGAGATTTAACTATTTCAAATAGTGAATTCCCGCAGTGATATTGTTCCGGATTTAAATCAACCTTGTATGTTGAATTCAAATATTTGATTACCTGATTCTTTGTTTTGAACAAAGTATCATCAAGATCAAAAAAATAATATTGTTTTTCCATTGTTTCGTTTTTTTTGAATCATATCTGTTATTGACATATTTGCAATTAAATAGGGAAGAAGTGTTTGGTAAGCATGGTATTATTAGGTTTATAAATCTGTATGAGTACGTTAAGAAAAATTAGCAACTTTGCTGTGATAGGTGTGATAAATACTTTTGTTGATTTTGCAATACTTAATGTATTAATAGGATATGCTGGTTTAGGTTTCATTCCTGCTCGTTCAATATCCTTTATTATTGCTTCACTTGGAAGTTATGTATTAAATTCACAATATACTTTCAAAGTTGGCTTGAGTTATCGAAGATATGGAATATTTCTTTCGATAACCTTATTTGGATTTTGTATCAATGTATATGGTGGAGATTTGTTATTACACACACTTAATCAGATACTACCGTTTAATTTTACCATTCTTGTGAATATAAGTGCACTCATAACAGTTGTATTTTCTTCTGTCACTAACTTTGTATTGTATAATTACTTCTTTACCAAAGAGGGTGAATAGTTATTTCTTGCAGAGGACGAACGTACGCTATATACTATGAGTATGTTTGAAGAACGAATAGAAAAATTACGTACCTTCTATCAATCAGAACAGCGTTTACCAAGCTATCAAGAAATGATATCTGTACTTGGATATCGATCAAAAGGTGGGGTAAGTCGATTTGTGGAACATATGATTGAGCAAAAGGTTTTAGGAAGAAAAGATGGAAAATTGTATCCGATAAATCTTAAACCAGAACTAAAAATTCTTGGTACTATTTCAGCAGGATTTCCTAGTTTAGGTGAAGAAATATTTCATCAAAGTATTAATCTTGATGAATGGGTCGTACGTGAACCTAATGCAAGTTATATACTCGAAGTAGAAGGAGATTCTATGATTGATGCTGGTATTCATCCAAGAGATTATGTGATTGTTGAAATGACTAAGGATTTCAAAACAGGAATGATTGTTATCGCTGAACTTGATGGCGAATGGACGATGAAATATCTCAGAACAAAACAGGGAAGACAGTACCTTCAAGCAGCAAATGATGAATATCCTGATATGTATCCAAAACAACAGCTAGTACTTCATGCAAAAGTAGTAGGAGTGGTACGAAGATATGAATAGATGGTTTATTCACGTTGATGCCGATGCTTTTTTTGCTTCAGTAGAACAATGTATTCATCGTGAATTAAGAGGAAAACCGATAGTAACCGGAAGAGACGGAAGTATTGCTGTGGCTTTGAGTTATGAGGCAAAAGCATTGGGAGTACAACGAGCAACACCTATTCATATGATTAGAAAGGAATTCCCTTCAGTTTCTGTTGTTGTTTCAGATTACTATACCTACCATATTTTTTCTGATCGGATGGTGAATATTATTCAACAATATATCCCTAAAATACAAAGAAAAAGTGTTGATGAATGTTCAGGAGAGATATTTGGCCTCAATACACAAGAAGAGGTTCAACAATTAGCAGAAAAGATGCAAGAAGAATTACAAACAAAGCTTTCCTGTAGTTTTTCTTTTGGAATATCACGTTCTTCACTTCTTGCTAAGATGGCTTCAGGGATGAATAAGCCATCAGGAATTACCATTATTGATCCAGGAAAAGATACCTCGTATCAAGATGTTCATATAAAGAAGGTTTCGGGTTTAGGTACTAAACTTTGTGAACGTTTAGGAAAAATGGGGGTTATTTTAGTTCGAGATTTTATTGAAAAATATCCACGTATTAAACATAATTTTTCTATTACTGTTGAAGATATTTTTTATGAACTTCAAGGAGTACCACGTGTGATACAAAGGTCAGGAATGCAAAAAAGCATGAATAGAGCTCGTTCTTTTAGAATAACGAAGAATAGGGAAGAGGTCTATGGGCAATTAGTAATGAATACTGAACATCTGTTACGAAAAATGAGAGCACAAAAACTTGTGTGTTCAACGATCCATATTTCTATGCGAGATATACATCGTAACTATGTTGGGGCGAAGGCACGTTTATCAAAACGTACTCGAGATTCTGCACTTATCTATCAACAACTACAAAATGTTTTTAATATGTTATGGAATAAAACAGGGAATAGTCGATACGTTTCAGTGACGTTAAGTGGTCTTGAATATCAGTCAGAAATTCAAGAAGATTTGTTTGGTGAGTATCAGAAAGAAAAGAAAAATAATAGGCTTGCTGAAATCCTTGATATTATTCATGACAGGTTTGGAAAGTCTCTTGTAACCACAGGTAGCACTCTTTTTCAACCACAATCATTAGGCTCATATTCACTATCTAAAAAATATCCTATTACTCATTGCTATTCATTACTTCCAGGAGAGAATATTAATAAAAGACTTAGATATCCGTATTTAGGAAAAGTTTGACACATATCAAATAAATTATATTCTTTTACTGAACTTAAAAAATAAATTATGATGATTTTATCACCTGCTATTGATTTTAGATTACCAGAGGTAATTACTATCAATATAATAAACGAACAAATTTTTTTCAAAGAAGGACATGTGAGACATTTCAAATCACACATGAACCCAGAAACTAAAGAGAGATTCATAAAAGATTATGAAGAACTCAAAACGTTTTCTGGAACAAAAGTCTCTGATATATTTCGTCAAAAACTATTTGAATTTGTTATTAAGTATCACCTTATGGTGGTAAATGACATATTTAATTTAAAGCTACTTAAAATGTAGCATAAAAAATACACACTCCGGTGTGTATTTTTAAATGCTATACTTCAGACATGCTCATACTTATTTTGAAAATTGTTATTGCAATTATTTTGTTACAGACTTTGTACTACAAATTCACTGGACACCCTGAGTCTAGAGAAATATTTAAGCAAGTAAATTTATTCAATATATCTGAATCATATGGAAGATTATCAATTGGAATTCTCGAGCTACTTTTTACAGTTTGCTTGTTTATTTCAAACCTAATGATCCTTGGTTTGATAGGGATAATTACTCTCATGTTAGGTGCAATATATTTTCATATTGCACGTATTGGTTTCAAGAAAAAGAATTATTACCTTGCTGTAAGTGCCGGTATTGTAGTCATTTTTTCAATAATAATTTTGGTAAATGTCTAGATGTGCATAACTAAAAGGAATACTTTTCTTTTAAACAAAAAGGTGAAATAATTCACTCGTCAGAGCCAATCGACTCTGCGATATTAATAATTTTTCATTACTATCTGTATACAGATAGTATCTAATATGACATATCAAGAAATTTTAAATTTTCAATTTGCTAACCTATTTGCATTCTCATTCGATGATGATGATTCATGGGAAGAATCAGATAGTTACGAAGACGAAGACGAGGAAGACATGGATGATGACGAGGAGTCAGATTGGTAATCCACGTAAATAAAAGAACTACCTAGGTAGTTTTTTTATTTACCTTGAATATTTTCTTGTGATACAGTGTGTGTAATATGAAATCTAAAGGATTTACACTTATTGAATTATTAACCGTTGTATCAATTATTGGCTTGCTTTCAACTAATACTGTTGCATCACTTTCAGAAGCAAGAGCAAAAGCACGAGACGCAAGAAGAGATGCAGATATTAGAACAATACAAAACGCACTAGAAAAATATCATTCTGAAAATGGACACTATCCGTACGTAGGGAATACTAATAACTACTATAGTGTGCATACAGCTAATAATCCATATACTACATTTACCACATGGGCTGATCTTGAAAATGAAATGGGAGTTAAACTTCCTGTTGATCCAATTAATGAATATGTGGTCCCTTATGTAGGAGGGTATGGCTATGCATACTATGCAGGGCACCATACTGGTTTATGTAGCGGGCAAGCATATTCACTCGCATATAATAAAGAAACTGAAAATGGTGATCTTGCGAGTCGACCTAATGACGGGGTTACTTTCTGTAACGGAACTGTTATTGAGCATGGTAATGTTTTCGTAGTCGGAATGGATAAGGATGGAAATTTAAAATAATATGAGCATTGAACATACATTAAAAAAAATCGGCTTAGCTAAAAATACTCAACAAGCAAATATAATCATGCTTGTAATTATTATCATCTCACTCTTCTTTATTTTTAATTCAATTGAAAGACAACGAGAAGATGCTTCTTTTGATGAAACAACGCTAAGTCCGCAAGAATTATTATTCATTCAAAATTCTGGATTCTAATTAAAAAAGAACTAACATATGTTAGTTCTTTGTATTTCATGCTTTTACTATCAAACAGAAACCACCTTTTATTACTTCATCAGCAATAGTGTCATATTTTTGGTTGAAATATTTCCAGATATCTAGTCTGTCATTATACACACGGTATAACAATGATATTTTATCTTTATCACAGTAGTATGCTCCATTTATCATGGTATCACATGGGTCATTGTAGTCTTTGTTTATATCAAGAGCTTGTTTTGCCTCTGATTTGTTTGACCAAATAACTTGCTCAGGAGAACCAAAATGTTCAACTATTTCCAAAAGACTTTTTCTTTTGTTTACTTTTCTTTTTGGAATGTATCTTTGTACTTCCAAATCAGTTAATAATTCATTCATATTATATTTAATTTTTGTTCGATTTTATAGTATCAGATATCTTTGTTTATACAATTCGATGAAGAGATTAACAATCTAAAACCTTTGTGTTGCTTGATTAATCTAAAAATGGATAATAATTTAAAATATAAAATCATACAAAGCTATGGCACAAAAAATAAAAATTATTGAAACTCCTCCTGGATCTGCACCTGAATATATTCGTAAACAGTGGGTAGGTATGGAATTTACCATCCTTGCTGGAATGGATGATGGTAGCGGATTAAGAACAGGAATACAAAATGCTGGTGGATATAAAGTATCCACAGAAGTTATTCGTGAAGTGATACAGAAAAAAGGCAATAAAGAATTCTGTAATTTTTGGGAACCGTATTTAAGTGCTTCACACTTTATTTTTAAAAAAGAAGTTTGTAAAGAACTATAACAAAAGAGCACTACTTAAAGTGCTCTTTTTATCGTTTACCTTAAAAATATTTTACAAAAGGACTAACTATACACTACATGCTCCATATGCTTCAGAGTCTGTCACTCGAACTTGTGTCATACCTCCTTCATAGCTGTCTACTACTTTATACATTCTACCAGAACTAGCTCTAACATAACTTATCATAGCTTCAGCAGTATCAATTTGACATACTATTTCAGCACGAATGTAATCAGCAGAAGTGTTCTGAGGTAATAACAAGGTAGCAAATAAAAGAGAACTAGTAATTAGTGGAACCAAAATTTTTTTAATCATATTTGAAGAATGAAATTAGATAAATAATAAACTGTGTGCTGTGCACTTGGCTATTATATCAAAAGGTATTTAAATTAATAATCACCATATTGTATAAGGTGATTTACATATGTTGCCAGACTAGGATTCGAACCTAGATAGTCGGTACCAGAAACCGAAGTCCTACCATTAGACGATCTGGCAATGCCATAAAATATATCATATCCATTTTCTTTTTCCATAGTGATATTTCATATATACTTGGAAAATATGAATAGCTTTAATATATTTTGGTTCAGACGTGATCTTAGACTACATGATAATCATGGACTTTTTCAATCACTACAATCTGATAATAAGATAATACCCATTTTCATTTTTGATACTGAAATCATATCAAAACTAAAAAAAGACGATCATCGAGTATCTTTCATTCATCAAACTCTCAATGATATGAATGAACAGTTAAAAAAAACAGGGAAGTCAATGCTTGTGTTACATGGCAACCCAGAAGATATTTTCAAAAAGCTTTTTAGTGAATACGATATAAAAAAGGTATATACCAATCATGACTACGAACCATATGCAATACGCAGAGATGAGCGAATACAAGAAATTTGTATAGAACATGGGGTAATATTTGAAAGTTTTAAGGATCAGGTAATCTTTGAAAAAAAAGAAATAGTTAAAGATGATGGAACCCCATATCTTGTATATACACCATATAAGGATAAGTGGAGATCAATGGTACGGCCCGAACAGGATTTTAAACATTTTCATAGTGAACATTTTCTTGAAAATATTCATACTTCAAATACTCAGTTACCTAGCTTAGATGAGATTGGATTCACTAAATCAGAAATATTAGTACCTTCATACCTTCTTGATGTGAATCTTTTAGACAAATACAAGGATACGCGTGACTACCCTGCACAACAAGGAACTTCAATGTTAAGTACTTATCTTCGCTTTGGTTTGGTAAGTGTAAGAGAAATTATGAGAAAGGCATATCACCATCCATCAGTAACCTTCGCTAATGAATTGATCTGGCGTGAATTTTTTATGACCATACTATTTCATTTTCCACACACCATACATCAACCATTTAAAAAAGAGTATGCATACATTCAATGGAAAAATGATGAAACAGAATTTGAAAAATGGAAACAGGGTAACACTGGATATCCTCTTGTTGATGCTGGGATGAGAGAACTCAATCAAACAGGTTTTATGCACAACAGGGTTCGAATGGTGGTTGCAAGTTTCTTATGCAAAGATCTTCATATAGATTGGAAATGGGGTGAACAATATTTTGCAGAAAAACTTTTCGATTATGAACTTTCATCAAACGTTGGTAATTGGCAGTGGGCAGCAGGAACTGGGGTTGATGCTGCACCATACTTTAGGATATTTAATCCAGATACTCAATTTGAAAAATTTGATAGTGATGGATCATATGTAAGAAAATGGGTACCTGAATACTTTGGTGTTGGATATGTTTCTCCTATGGTTGATCACAAGGTTGCACGAGAGCGTACTCTTGAGCTATACAAACAAGCAGTGGAAGAAAGTAAACAAGGATAGCATGAGCTATCCTTGTTTTTCTTGATATTGTTTCCGTATATTTAAATAGTGATTTTTTTGTTCTTGTGAAAAACCAGAAGCTCTTGATACCACAAAGTGCATGCGTCCTTGTTCTTTTAATATATCAATGTGTTCTATTATATAAGACCAGAATAGTGCATCCCAGATATCAGTCCATGGACCATCTTTAAAATTACTCATTTTCTTGATGTAGTTAGAACCTGATATATATGGTTTGGTTGTCATAAGGTTTGGGATAGTGAATTGGGTCATACCATATACGTTGGGGACCATAACCCAATCATAGCTATCAATGAATTGAGTCATAAACCAAGCATATACTTCATTTGGATCTACTTCACGTAAAAAGAGAAAATTTCCATGAAGCATAAGTCTTTCTATATGGTGAGTGTATCCTGTTTCATTAATTCTTCGCAGTGAATCATCGATTGGTAACATACCTGTATGAGCATTCCAGTATCCTTCAGGCAATGGTTTGGTATGATTCCATTGATTACTTGTTCTCATAGCAACCCCTTGTTCTTCGTACATCATACGAATATATTCACGCCATCCAATAATTTGCCGTACAAAACCCTCTGTGTTATTTATCGCTACCTTGTGTTCCTCTGCATATGAAATAGCCTGATGTACTACCTGAAGTGGATTTAATAATCCAATATTGATAAGTGGAGAAAGGAGACTATGATACAAAAGATTATTTCCATGAATCATTGCATCTTCATAGGTTCCAAAATTTGAAAAACGTTCTGAAAGAAATTTTGAAAAGTGTTCTTGTGCATCGAAATGTGTACAAGGATAGATATAGGTACTTTCACTTATGTTTCTTTTAAATACCCGTGCCACATATTCTTTTGCTTCTTGTACGTACTTACTAGCATATTCTTCTGGCTGTTCTGGAAGATGTGGTATTTGAGATTTTGGAACACTCTTTCTGTTTGCCTCATCAAACGACCAAGAACCTCCAAGTGGTTTACCTCCTTCATCTTGAAGTAACCCCAAGCGTGTTCGTTGATACTTATAAAAAGTATGCATGAAGTATGCTGAAGATGATATTTCAAGATACCTTTTGTTATCCTCAGAAGTATTGATAAAAAGGGGAGAGTTAAGAATAACTATATTAGAGATACTTTTTTTAAGTCTTTTTGAAAGAAGAAAATCCGTAGGATCAACAACATAAAAAGTATCATCACTATTTAAAAATCCTGCGTTTGTAATAGTCTTTCCGTATTCATATTCAAGATAATGTACTTGAACTCCTTTCTGAGTAAGTAGATCTGAAAAAGCCTTCATGCTGGCTCTGTGAAGAATTAACTTATTCGTATGCATTGAAATCTTGGTATATGGATCACCAAAAAAAAGACTATCTTCAATAAGGTAGACTTCATTTGTATGTTCTAGTACCGGATGATTTTCAAATAGCTGGTGAGGGAAGATAAGACCTATATGCTTCATGATAGTTTCAGAAGTTCTAATACCTCTTTTGATATTTCATATAATTCAGTATTAATTTCCTTAAGCGTTTCAACTTTCATTTCACACATATCATATTCATAACTATATGCTTCTATAAATGATATTGGAGAAAGGAGATCATGAACCTGTTGTACGTTTGATCTATCGATTTGAAGTAATTGGTTAAAAACATCTGGATAGTGTTTTTTGATGTGTAAGGTAACCCAAGTGGTTTGCCCATCTTTTACATCTTCATACGGTTGTTTTCCATCTTTTGCTGTTCCGTCTAATATGTCATCACGAATTTGAAAGAGGATTCCTAAATCAAGATATACCTTGGTTATAGCTTCAATTTCTTCTTCTGAATATGGTTGTTCAGCTAATTGCAGTCCAAGTACAGCAGGGGTAGCAAAGGTATACCAAGCTGTCTTCAGAAGATTACGGGTGAATACTACTTCCTCTTTACTTTCTCCATATGGATCATTCATCCCTAAGGCATCAAGATACTGACCTCTGTTTGTACGTTGCATCATTTCGGTGATGGTAAAGTATGTTGTTTCAGGAAGTAATCGAGCCTTTGTTAACGAAGCAACCAAAAAACTATCACCAAGAAGTATTGCAACATCTTCACCTAATCGCTTACTTTCTTTTGCATGCTCTTGTACAGCAATATGAATGGTTGGCACCCCACGACGTTGAGGTGATTGATCCATAATATCATCATGGATAAGTGCCATAAGGTGAAAGAGCTCTATAGATAAACAACAAGAAAGTACATCTTTGTCATCAAGATTCTTCTGAGATAATAAATGAACAATATATGGCCGAATACGTTTTCCACCTTCAGCATAGGCTTTTAGATAGGGAACTAAAAAATCATCAGGTTCAACCCGTACCTTATCAAATGAAAGTTGCTGGTTGATAACAGATTCAACTTCAGCTAAAAAATAAGTATTAAATTCGCTAGCAAAACTAAGCATTCGTTCTTTGGTAGTCATGTGATACATTAGAAATAGTTATATGGAAAAGTATATCACGTACCAATCAAAGAACTACTGTTCTGACCTTGAAGTAGCCAAAAAGTTTCTTTTTGGCTATGGGTCAAACTATGCACTTGCAACCTCATTATTCCCAAAACAGGCTCAAGAAGATACCATTATCTTCTACGCTTTTGTTCGCTATGCAGATGAGTTGGTTGATAATCCACTTCAAGAAATTCCACATCAAGGTCATAGAAATATTGAAGAATATATCATGGAATGGAAGGTGTTAATAAAAAATGTTCCTGATCAAACAACACATCCGATACTACGAGCAGCTTATTGGTTTTTTAAGAAAAACAATATTCCTTTCCAATACAGTCTAGATTTTCTTAATGCTATGTATCAAGACATTTCAAAAGATAGATATCAAAATTATCGTGAATTACAGGGATACATGTGGGGATCAGCATCAGTGATTGGTCACGTCATGACCTATGTTTTGGGATACAACTCTGCGTACGCTTTTACCAGTGCACAGGCTCTAGGTGAAGCAATGCAACTAAGCAATTTCCTTCGTGATATTGATGATGACTATCAAAGCAGGAAAAGAATTTACTTACCCCAAGTAGACATGAAGGCTTTCGGAGTAGGGGAAGAGGATATCAAAAAAAGAATAATGACTGATGAATTAAGAAATCTTATCAAATTCTATGTTGAAAAAACAAAAGCACTATATATCGAAGGAAGATCTGGAATCACCTTACTATCTTCAGGAAGATTTCCTGTGCTTTTTGCACTACATCGTTATCGATACTATCTTACGATGATAGAAAAAAATGATTACAACATATTCATTCCTTTGAAAATTAATAAAAGAAGGGAAGGTCTTTTATTCATTAGCTCATTTTTTGATTATCTTAGATTGAGTATACAAAAAATGTTGTAATTTTATCCTGAATTGTCATACTAGTAATATATGAAATTTCAACGCTTGCTATCTATTTCTCGACCTAGATTTTGGATATATATCTTAGGACCTTTTCTTCTTGGGGTTATTGCTGCTGGTGATCCCCGATTATGGACTTTAGAACTATCACTTTTAGTTCTTGCTTTTTTTATCTTTTTTACCTTTCCAGCAAACCTCCTTATCTATGGTGTAAATGATATTTTTGATTATGAAACTGATAAGTTGAATCCAAAAAAACAAGAGTATGAAGAACTCATTCATCCAAATGATCAAAAGAAATTATGGAAATATATTTATCTAATATGCTTACCATTCTTGCTACTGTTCTTTTTTGTTGAAGACTATGTACTTCTTTTAAGTAGCATATTCCTAATTGTATCTCTCCAGTATTCAGCAACTCCAATACGTGCAAAAGCACAACCACCTCTTGATATTATCTTCTCTTCATTGATATATATATCACCTGCAGTGATTGGATTTTCCATTGCAAACGGGACAGATATTTCATGGTACGCTGTAATTTCTGCTTTGCTTTGGGCTGCAGCAATGCAAACATATTCTGCTGTACCTGATATATCAGCTGACACACAAGCAGGTGTATCTACTTTAGCTACTGTATTGGGAGCTAAACGATCACTACTTTTTTGTTTCCTTGCGTACTTTGCATCTGCAGTTATTGCCTTTCAGTATATAGGATTCCTCGCAATTATTCTTGGATGTATCTATCTTGCTATGGTTGCTGTTAGTTACTACTCAAAGGAAGTATTTTTTTGGTACAAAAAATTCCCACTCATTAATACTATAGCGGGAATGAGTATCTTCTTTTACCTAGCTCTTTCTTTTGTATTCTAGGAAAAGGATTGTAGTTGCAAGAAGTATTCCAATTAGAAACGGAATAGGTAACTGATATGAAAAGCTAACTCCCGACCATAGGGCAAGGGAAAGTAAAAGCGATAGTGAACCAAGCGAAGAGTATGTATGTACATACTCTTTTTTTATTCTTTCAAGAAGAAGGAAAGCAATGGTTCCTGAAAATATCCAGCCTAAAAAGTTACTTAAAGGTACCCCATACCAAAAGCCAGATACTTCATATGACCACAGTCCACGAGCAACAGCTCCCGGATCAAGAACTAAGTCAGTTCCTACAAGTAGAAGAAGATAGATAGCAAAACGATATATCTTTTCCTTAAATAGTGAAGATATAAAGTATGATCCAAACACAAGTGGTGTCCATGCAAAGAACACTGTCCATGGAGTAGTTCCGAATATTTTATATCCAAACGGCAGGGTATATGAAAAATCTCCATATGGAAAACCAGTATGAACCCCAATACTTTCTATCATCAAAGCGAATATACCTAAAAGTACAACCAACAAGAGTCCATTCTTGTATTTTTTTGTTACTGCATAAAAAGCAGGTAATGAAAGAAGTATAACTGCAATGATAGAAGCTTCTTCAATGAATAACAATTCAGGGATGTAAGGAAGTGCTAGTCCAATACTGAAGAATATTCCGATTGTGAGGTAGCGAAAAAAACTACTCATATAAATTGTTAAGTGGTCTTGGGTGAGTAATTCCTTCAATTCTCTTGTAGGCTAGTTCTCCTGAAATAAGGCAAATAGGCATTCCAATTCCTGGATTTGTTCCGGCACCTACATACAAAAGATTTTTTACTTTTTTACTTTTATTTCCAGGTCTAAGTAGCGTTTGTTTTAATGTGTGAGCCATACCAAGTGCTGTTCCCTTGTATGCATTGTAATCACGAGCGAAATCATCACCCCAGTATGAACGTTCATAGGCAATCATATCTTCTAAGTTTGGTAACTGAAGATCTTTTTTCATAAGTGCTACAACCTTATCTCTATACATTTGTTTATCATCCAAGGTTGGATTAAGTCCTGCTGGAATAGGAACAAGAACAAAGAGAATGTCAGTACCATCAGGTGCCACGTTATCATCAGTATGTGTTGGTTTACATACATAATATGATGGATCACTTGGAAGTTGAGGAGTATCAAAAATTTCTGAGAAGTTCTTCTTCCAATCTTTTCCAAATCGAAGATTGTGATGTGTTAAATTATCAACTGTAGTGTTAAGTCCTAGATACATGATAAAGGCACTTGGACCCATAACAGCTTTTTCCCAAAATCGCTCAGGATATGTTTTATATTTCTCATCAGTAATGAGACGATTTTCTGTAAACCAAAGATCAGCATTTGAAACAACATAGTCTGCATTTAGGATGTCACCATTTTCTAAGGTAACCCCAGTTGCTGTTCCATTATCTATATTGATTTTCTGAACTGAAGTGTTGGTACGAATAGTCGATCCGTGAGTCTTATTCAACGAAACTAAAGATTGAATAATGGTATATATTCCTCCTTTTGGATAGAATACCCCCATTTCAAAATCAATGTAATTCATTATGTTATACAAAGCTGGTGTTTTTGATGGAGCTGAACCCAAAAATACCAAGGTGTATTCAAGTATTTTCTTTAGACGATCATCCTTAAACCATGAGTTAAGATACTTCTCCATGGTCTGTAGCGGATTCATGTGTCGACCTTCTTTCATAATATCCCAAGTGAAAAAATCAAGTATTGAGTTGTAGTTTCTATACATGAAGCCATGTTTTGCAATTTCATATTGTTTTCCAGAACGCTTTAGATACTCTTTCAATTTTGGACCTACTCCTGGTTCTAATTTTTCTAAGGTTGGAAGATCCTTGTTTATATCAGAATAGATATCAAGTATTGGATATTCTTTATCATCAGCAAAAAACACTCGATATGATGGTCCGAGTTTAACTAGGTTTAGATGTTTGTTAATGTCTTCATCAAGAAGATCATAGTAATGTTTAAAAACATCAGGCATGAGATACCATGAGGGTCCCATATCAAAGGTGTATCCTTCAGCTTCAAAGATATTAGCTCTTCCTCCTTCAAATTCATTTTTTTCAATGATATGGACTTCATGTCCTTTCTTTGCCAAGAGGGCTCCTAGCGATAATCCACCAATACCTGCACCGATAATAACAACTTTTTTTGAAATACTTTTCATATTGATTGATAATAGCATGGTATACTCCTCATATGAAGAAGATTGTTATCACTGGAGGATCAGGTTTTTTCGGAACCTTCCTCATTAAAGAATTACTTGCAGAAAATCCAAATTACCATGTGGTAGTCATGGATCTAATTGAACCCAAAGTTAACAATGATCGAGTTTCTTTTTTTAAACATAACCTCCTTGATTCTTTTGGTGGAAAAGATTGTTCTTTGCTTGAAAGTCCTTTCGCATATTTTCACCTATCAGGGAAAAACATCTTTGGATCTTTTACAGAAAAGCATAAAAAAGAAATTTACGATACGAGAATCATTGGAACCCGTAATCTCTTGAATCTATTTACCGAAGAGAAGTATAAACCACAAAAGCTAATTGCAGCCTCAGCTGTAGGATACTATGGAAGTCAACCAGTGAATGTTATCAATGAGTCATCTTCAATAGGAACTTCTTTTTTAGCGCAGGTTGTTGATGATTGGGAACATGAAGTTCACAAGGGAAGAGATATGAATATATCAACACATTGTATTAGAAATGCTCATATTATCGGGCAAGGAGGTATTCTTTCTGTAGTTTCTTCATATGCATCATATGGATTCGGTGCAATCTTAGGAAATGGAAAATCACATTTTCCATGGATTGATATTCTTGATCTTTGTCATATATATATGACGTTCCTTCAAGAAGGAAATCATCCTTTAATCATTAATGGAGTATCTGGCACTTCAGATACCCATGCTGATTTTGGAAAAGCTGTAGGTAGGGCAAAAAAAGTTTTGTTTAATATACATATACCTAGACTTTTACTTCGTGTTAAATTTGGATCATTTGCTGATGAAATGCTCGTTGATCAAAGAGTAAGTACCCAGTATGAAGATTTTTCACCAGTACGGTATACTAATCTTATCGAAAGAATTAATCATTATCTTAAATAAAAATATGTTACATAAATTAGAATGGCGATACGCCACAAAAATGTTTGATAAAGAAAGGGAAATAAAGGAAGAGGATTTAACAACACTACTTGAAGCTATGAACTTAACAGCATCATCATATGGATTGCAACCATATGAATTTGTAGTTGTTAAAAAGCAAGAAATGTTAGATAGATTGAAGGAAGTTTCATTTCAGCAATCACAAATATCTGATGCTTCACACCTTATTGTTATCTGTGCAAAAACAGAAATAAGTTCAGGATATATTGATAGCTATATTAGTAATATTGCTCATGTTCGTGGTACTGAAATTAGTACTCTTGAACCATATGCTCAGATGATGAAGCAAACTATTGGATCACAAGATACTCAAGCGCAGTTAACGTGGTCTCAAAAACAGTGCTATACCGTACTAGGTACCTTGCTTCTTGCATGCGCTGATTTAAAAATAGATGCCTGTCCTATGGAAGGATTTATTCCAGAATCATACAATGAAATATTGGGATTGAAGGAACATGGTCTACATGCAACAATTGCTATCCCTATCGGATATCGTCATGTTCAAGATAGCTACCAACATGCAAAGAAGGTAAGAAAGCAATTGGCTGATATGGTACATTTAAAATATGAGTAATATTGTTAACGAATTTAAAGAATTTGCGATAAAGGGAAATGTTGTTGATATGGCAGTAGGTATTGTTATCGGAGCATCATTTGGAACCATCGTTACCTCATTGGTTAATGATATGATTATGCCAATAATATCAGGGTTATTTAATATCCCAGATTTCAGTAATCTATTTTTCATGGTTTCAGGAGAGGGAACTTTCAGTTCAGTTTCTCTTGCTCGTGAATCAGGAGCATCAGTTATCGCATACGGTTCATTTATTAATGCTATATTCGCGTTTTTGATTGTTGCTTTCGCACTCTTTATGTTTGTTAAGGCTATAAATACCTTGAAAAAGAAAGAAAATACAAAACAACAAGTACCAAGTGGTCCAACTGAAACAGAGCTTCTTATCGAGATAAGAGATCTTTTAAAGAAATAGCCTTGTGCTATTTTTTATTTTTATATACCTTATATTCATGAACTACTACGAGAAAAAACTAGAAGAGAAGAAAAACTATCCTCATAAAAAGCCTGAAGATATTCGACATACTTTGAAGAAGAATAAGATTCATAATATGCAGCACACCAAGAAGAATGCTCAGTTCGGTATGTTTTAAATAAAAAATCACCAAAGTGGTGATTTTATTGTCCTAAGTGATGTGTATTTGAAATACTGTCACGAACTTTTGCTTCTTTAATGATTCGAAGAACCTCTTCGTCATCATCAGTAATTACATAAAGGTTGAGATCTTCTCTACTTATTGTTTCTTCACCTTCTTTGAGGAATGCCTTTTTAAAGTAGTCTTCAAGTGGTTGCCAGAATTCTGAACCGTATAATATTATCGGTACATCTGGTATTTTCTTTGTTTGCTTTAGGGTTAATATTTCAAAGAATTCATCAAGTGTTCCAAATCCTCCAGGACAGTAGATGTATGCTTCAGCAGAATACGCAAGAATTACCTTTCGAGAGTAGAAGTGATGGAAATTAAGAGAAGCATCAACATACTCATTAAGTTTTTGTTCGAAAGGAAGTTTTATATTAATTCCAATTGATGAACCATTAGGTGATGTAAAAGCTCCCTTGTTTGCAGCTCCCATAATTCCATATCCTCCTCCTGTGACTACGGCATAATCAAGGTTAGCAATTTTTGTTGCAAGTGCTTCAACTCTTTTTGCAATGTCTGTTTCTAAATCAAGTCGAGCTGAACCAAAGATAGTTACTGATTTAGGATACTTTGCCATAAGTTCAAAACCTCTTCTAAATTCAGCATCAATAATGCACATTCTTGAATCAAGCACTGTTTGATTTTGATTGATACAAGTGTTTGTAATTTCTTGGAGACTTAGCTCTCCTGGTTTTTCTATATTCATATTTCAAAAGTATACCATACAAGCAATCTCAGGAGCTATCTGATATAATATGAGCATGAAAGTAATCAAACGAAGTGGAGAAGAAGAACTATTTGATGTGAATAAACTATGTAGTTCACTTATTAAAGCAGGTGCCTCAGAGAATCTAAGTGATCAGGTTTGTGGCATTATTGCAAACAGTGTTGAATCTGGAATGTCTACTGAAAGGATTTTCAATTTAACAAGAAAATATCTCATGGAAGTGGATCCTGGTATGTCAGCACTTTATTCTCTTGATCGTGGATTATCTGCTTTAGGTCCATCTGGCTTTATGTTTGAACAGTATGTTGGAGCATTGTTCAGGGAAATGGGTTACACAGTAACTACAAACTACTTTGCACAAGGTGAGGCGGTACAACATGAGGTTGATGTACTTGCCACAAAAGGGAATGTTGTTTTTCTTATCGAAGCTAAATATAGAAATGATTTTAGGACAAAAACACATATTAATCAGGTTATGTATGCAGATGCTCGTCTTGAAGACGTGAGAAGAAAAGCTATACAAGATGGTGACACTAGAGAATATTATCTTTGGGTAGTTACTAATACCTTGTTCACTGACCATGCTGAAAACTATGTTACTAAAAGAGATCTTCAGTTAATGGGATGGGAATATCCAAAATATATTAATATTAAAAAGATTGCATATGATAACAAGTTATTTCCTGTTACCGTGCTTCCTTCAATTACTAAATCTGTATTAAAGAAGTGTGCACAGGAGGGAATTGTCTTAGCAAAACAATTGTACCCAATGACTGCTGATGAACTTATGCAAACCTTCAGTCTAAGCCACCGATCTGCAAAAAAATTAGAACAGGAAATACTTGAACTGATGTTTTAAATAAACCTTGTTTTTTATTTTTAACGTGATTTAATATATAAAACAAATCTACGATGGAAATAAAAATAATCAGAGGATCTTTAAGATTCTCCATGCTCATTTCAAGTTATCCTTTTCTTAACAAAGAAGAATTAGACAGAATTTTTCCAGGTTGGAAGGAAGCATTGAAATTAGAAACACCAAAGACAGCAAGGAATTAATATTCTAAGCTGTCTTTTTATGTGTATACTAGTGTCATATGCGATACCTCATACTGTCAGTACTAATATTTCCTCTCGTATTCATAGTTCACCCTCTTGTATTGTTTGTATGTACATCAATCTATTTTATCTTTACTAAAACACCTCTTAGCTTACTCATTCCTTTTTCTTTTTTGTTAGATGTTGTTACTCTTAAAGAATTAGTTTTTTTGGGCTGGAATCTGCCTTATTTTTCCTTCATTACCTTACTAATCTATATACTTTTACCTATTGTAAATGAGTATATTATAATCAAGGACTAATATGTTTTGGAGAAGAACAAAAAAATATCGTGATTATGAAATTCATCCTGATGAAATTTTTATCGACAATGCAAATATATCAAATTTAGATCAACAGCAATTTGAAGGTGTTATCGAACAACGAATCCCTAAAAGAGCCCTTACTATTATTTTCATATTTATCGCACTTGTCTTTGCTATTTTTACCTACAAGCTTTTTCAACTTCAGATTATTCAAGGTAATCATTATGCAAGAATTTCAGAGTCTAACCGATTGAATAAAAATCCAATTTTTGCTGAACGTGGAATTATTTATGATATCAATGGTGTTGAACTTGCTTGGAATACTGAAGAACTTGAGCAAGAATATCTTTCACGTGCATACATTACCGATGATGGATATGGTCATCTATTAGGGTATGTAAACTATCCTCAAAGAGATGATAATGGATATTATTGGCGTACTGATGTTGAAGGACAAGATGGTTTGGAAAAGAAATATAACAACTATTTGAAGGGAATAAATGGTGCCTACCTTTTTGAAGTTAATGCTTTAGGTGACATACTTTCTGAACAACCAATTTCAGAACCACAAGATGGACAAAATCTGATTACTACCATTGATTCTCGATTACAAAGCGCTGTGTATCGAGGTATTGAGAAACAAGCACGTGATGCTTCTTTTCAAGGTGGCGCCGCAGCCTTTATCGATATTCAAACAGGTGCAATTGCTACATTAACTAGCTATCCTGAGTATGATCCGTACACCTTAGCTGAAGGAAGCGATGTTGTGGCCATTCAAAAGTTTTTTAATGACTCATCAAAGCCATTTCTTAACAGGGCAGTTTCAGGTTTATATTCTCCTGGTTCTACGATAAAGCCATTTATCGCACTAGCTGCACTTAATGAGAACCTCATAGATACCAATACCATTATTTATTCAGTAGGACGTATTGAGATAGCAAATAGGTTTAATCCCTCAAACAGTTCTGTGTTTCGTGACTGGCGACCAGAAGGACATGGACCTACCGATGTATATCATGCAATTGCTGATTCAGTAAATACTTTTTTCTACGCTATCTCAGGTGGATATGGAAATCAAGAAGGGCTTGGAATTAATAAAATGGAAGAATATCTTGATACCTTTGGAATTGCTAAGATAACAGGTATTGATTTTTCTACTGAACAAAATGGAGTTATTCCTACACCAGAATGGAAAGAAAAAACCTTTGCAGATGGTACGTGGAGATTAGGAGATACCTACAACACATCAATTGGACAGTTTGGATTCCAGGTTGGGGTACTACAAATGGCTCGATCAATTGCAGCTCTTGCAAATATGGGAACACTTCATGAACCATATTTAATCACACCAACAGGTCTATCTAAAAAAGTGAATGCTAATGTTACTACTGAAAATTATCAAATCATTCATGAAGCCATGAGACAAACAGTAACTGAAGGAACTGCACGACTGATTAACATACCTGAATTAGCCTTTGCGGCAAAATCAGGAACAGCTCAGGTGGGGATTGATAATGAATACAAGCATTCATGGGTTGTTGGTTTCTACCCAGCATCAAAACCTCAGTATGCATTTGCTTTAGTTATGGAAAGAGCACCAAATACAGAAAGTAATACAGGATCAGCTACACGAGCGTTAAAAACAGCATTAGATGAATTACGTACTGATCATCCTGATTTTTTCCTTGAACTTGAGGGTTGATATAAAGGGTGTAATAACATAGTATTGCAAGCATGACCCCAATATATTTAAGCATTGAGAAGAAAGAAGCTCTTGAGAAAGAACTTCACATGTTGAAAACAGAAAAGAGAAGTGAAATTCTTGAACGTCTTGCATTCGCAAAGTCTTTAGGTGATTTGTCTGAAAACGCTGAATACCATTCATCAAAGGAAGATCAGGGAAAAAATGAAGCCCGTATCTCAGAAATTGAAGCTATATTAAAAGACGCACAAATAATTGAAGCAAATACTGATGGAACCATTGGTATGGGCTCAGTTATTGTTCTTCAAAAAGAAGAGAGTAAACAAGAAGTTACCTATACTATTGTTGACGAAAGAGAATCAGATGTTCTTGCAGGTAAGATGGCAATATCATCCCCATTAGGAAAAGTACTTGTTGGAAAGAAAAAAGGAGACACTGTTTCTGTTACAACTCCAAAAGGAAATACGAGTTATTTTATTTCATCAGTATTATAATTCTTTGACTGAGTATATAGACATCTATATACTCTTTTATATATGGCATCAATTGAAGAACTTAAAAAAGTTCGTTTAGAAAAAAGAAATATACTTGAACGTGCTGGAATGAATCCACATCCAAGTGATATTCAAACTACCTTCACGATTAATCAAATTGCAGGTGACTTTAAAGAGGGAATTCAAGTTGAAATTGCAGGAAGAGTGCATGCAATTCGTGGTTCCGGAGCTATCTCATTTATCGTTATTCATGACGGAACAGGAACGTACCAGGTTGTGATAAAGAAAGATACTATGGAAGCTTCATTATTTGATCTTTTTGAAAAAACCGTTGATATCGGAGACTTTGTTTGGTTTAAAGGAGTTACTTTCCTAACCCAACGTGGTGCTGAAAGTGTACTTGCTGAATCATGGAAAATGGCAAGTAAATCTCTACTTCCACTTCCTGACAAACATGCAGGTATTCAGGATCAAGACGAAATTTATCGAAAACGATACCTTGAAACTATATCAAGTGAAGAAGCTTTTGAAAGATTTAAAATACGATCACTTATCATCAAAAACATTCGAAGTTTCTTTGATACTAAAGATTTCATGGAAATTGAGACACCAATTCTTCAAAATCAAGCAGGAGGTGCAATGGCTCAAACTTTTAACACCCACCATCTTGATTTGGATCTTCCTATGGTACTTCGAATTTCACTTGAAATAGAACATAAGATGGTAATGGCCGGAGGATATAGAAGAATATATGAAATTGGTAAAAATTTCCGTAATGAAGGATCTGATCCTACCCACATTCAAGAATTTACGATGCTTGAATGGTATGCAGCATACGAGACACTTGAACAAAATATTACATGGACACAGGAACTATTAACTCACCTTGCTTCTGAGGTTCTAGGAAAGACAGAATTTCGTGTTTATGACAAAGATAACGTTGAACATGTAGTTTCTTTCATTGGTGATTGGAAACAGGTAAGATTTGACAGTCTACTATTGCAATATGCTTCACTTGATATTCATACAGCAAGCGATGAAGAAATTCGTGCAAAAGCTTATGAATACGGAATGAGCGTTGAAGAAGGTAAACAGATGGGAATTGCAAATATATTAGACTTTATCTACAAAAAATCAGCACGTAGTAAACTGATTCAACCGACGTTTGTAACCCACTATCCTGGAAATCTTAAACCTCTTGCGCAACAAAATGATGATGGAACTGCTCAGGTTGCACAACTTATCATAGCTGGTTCTGAAATTACTAATCAATATGCAGAGCTAGTTGATCCAATCATTCAGCGAAAGCTACTTGAATCTCAAAAAGAAGCAAAAGAGAATGGTGATACTGAAGCTATGGATATTAATGAGCGATTCATTACCGCTATGGAACATGGAATGCCACCAATGACAGGTTTTGGAATGGGTATTGATAGGTTAGTTGCATTGCTTACTGAAAAAGAAAATTTAAGAGATGTGATTTTCTTCCCAATCATGAGAGAAAAATAAAAAACAACAGTTCCTGTTGTTTTTTATATTATACAACGATATAATTTAGGTATATGAATACAATAAACAGAACAGAATTATATCGTGATGCTTGGAAAGACTTCAAGCAAAATTGGCACACCTTCTTACTTATCATTCTAACCTTCGTACTAGTTAACTTTGTTGCTGGTTTTGGAGGTGAAGATATGGAAGTAGCTGCTACTTTAATATCATGGTTTGGAGGAACATGGTTGGGTATTGGATATATCAATTATCTTCTAAATATTGTTGATGGAGAAAAAGCATTATATCGAGATATTTTCCATGGAGTTAAATCAGCAGAACAGTTTGCATACTATGTAATTGTTAGCTTGGTATATTCTGCTTTGGTATTGATCGGAAGTATCTTCCTTATCGTTCCTGGAATTATCATTGCCCTTGGCCTTATGTTTGCAAACTACTACATTGCAGAGAATAGACTTGGACTTCGAAATGCATTTAAATCAAGCTGGGAAATTACTGATGGTCACAAATGGGCTATCTTCAAATTAATGTTTTTCCTAACATTCCTTAATATTGCAGGATTACTTGCACTAGGGGTTGGACTACTCATCACCATCCCAATGTCTCAAATTATCTTGGTTCGTGTATTTAGACAATTAGAAGGGATTCCACTTCCTGATGCTGGGAATGAAAATGTTTCAGAAGAAGAAGGGGAGGAAGATATTGAAGAAGTTGAAGTTGTAGCTGAAGAAAAGGAAGAAAAAGAATAAAAACACCGTAAGGTGTTTTTATTTGTGCCGGAAGTGGGACTTGAACCCACACACCCGAAGATATGCGATTTTGAGTCGCACGCGTCTACCAATTCCGCCACTCCGGCATTACTTTAGGATATTACGTTAAATGGTTTTTAAAGGCAAGATGTAGACCTTTTTCAGATGTGATATTATATGAGTATATGTCTATGTCAGGATACCAAAATAATTCTATCTTCTGGGTTGAGGTAGCAAAAATACAGCCAAACCCATATCAACCAAGACGTGAGTTTGATCCAAATGCACTTGAAGATCTTGCTGATTCAATTCGTCAATATGGTGTTTTGCAACCACTTGTAGTTACTCGAAGCGAAGACTATACCGAAGATGGTGGTATGGAGGTATATTATCAACTAATCGCTGGAGAACGTCGTTTACGAGCTGCTAGAATAGCTGGGTTACACCAAGTTCCTGTTATCATTAGAAAGGAAACTGATAATAAGGTTAGGTTAGAATTAGCTATTATCGAAAATCTTCAACGAGAGGACCTTAACGCAATTGATAGGGCATTAGCCTTTGAACAGTTGTACAAAGAATTTAAACTGACTCATGCTGAAATTGGAAAGAAGATGGGAAAAAGTAGAGTATATGTTTCTAATTCATTAAGACTACTTTCACTTCCTGATGATATGAAAAGAGCCCTTATAGAAGGGCAAATTAGTGAAGGACATACTCGACCATTGCTTATGCTCTCAGATAGGCAAGAAGAACAAAGTACTCTCTTTAAAGAGATTATGGTGCGAAACATGTCAGTACGAGATGCTGAAAAGATTGCAAGAAAAGTTGCACAAGACAAGATACGAAAAAAAGAATATGAGGTAGATCCTACTATCAGTATTTATGAAAAGAAGATGTCAGAGAATTTGGGAACTCGAGTACATATCGAACCTAAAGAACAAGGAGGAAAAATAGTTATTGATTACTTCACTCTTAAAGATCTAGACACTATCTTATCTGCAATTAAAAAATCAGATGAGAAGGATAGTCATAAAATGATGGATAACTTTATGAGACAACAAGAAGAAGATTCAATACTTTCACAGCAAAAAGAAAATATTGAAAATGCAACTCCGTTTCAATTCAGCTCTCCTTTACCAGAAATTGAAAAGGTAGAATCATATCAAAATGAAGTTAATGAAGTTAATGAAGTTAATGAAGTTAATGAAGTTAATGAAGTTAATGAAGTTAATGAAGTTAATGAAGTTAATGAAGTTAATGAAGTACCTCAACCATACTATCCTACTCAAAATGATTCTTCGTCACTAAATTTTGATCAAGAATTTAAAAAATCATATCAGGAGTTTCAAGAAGCAATCCCTAAAGAAGAAAGCCAGACTGTATTTGATAGTTCACACATTGATACAGATCAATATCTAGAAGATATTAAAGAAACTGACCTTCGTGGAATTGCACTGACTCCAGATGATGTTGACTTACAACATTCTTTAGCAAAAGAACCAGTTGCTATGCCTAGCTATAATTATCCTCACGTAGCTAATCAACATGTTCAGCAACCTGAAATTGAATCTGTCCCTCGAGGTATTGAAGCTCAACAGGAAGCATTCATGAATGAAGTACCTCAACCTGAAAAAACAACAATGAGCCCATTTCTCAGTGGAAATATTCAAGCTCCTATAGTTGAGCAAATTCCTACCTATGGGGTACAGCAACCAGTAGATAGACCATATCAGCAAGATAGCTATCAACCTAGACCGCTATATCAACCAGGTACCTATGTAAATCAACAACAGTATCAGCAACCAAATGAAAGCTATCCTGTAGACGAACAGAAAAAAGGTTTCTTTGGAAAGATATTTGGATAAATAAAAAAACAACAATTATGTTGTTTTTTTATTTATGAAATACTTTATTCCATAGACTGTGTTCCTTCGCATACTTTTCAATATGTTTTCTCGCCATTGTTGTTTTTACATACGCAAGCCATTTGGAAGAAGGAACTCCTTTTTTGTTAGTTTGAATTTCAACAATATCTCCACTGTTGAGAATTGTTTTAAGGGCTGAGTTTTTTCCGTTAATTGTTGCTGCTTGAGCAGTGTTTCCAATTTCACTGTGAATCGCATAAGCAAAATCAATAGCAGATGAACCAGCAGGGAGGTCAAGAACATCTCCAAGCGGTGTAAAGACGAAGATTCTCTCTTCAAAGAAATCTTCCTTTAGATTCTTCATGAAATTCTGTTGATCGGATTCATTTTCCTGAAGTTCTTTTAGTTCATTAAGCCATTGAAGTGAATACTTATCCGAAATGGTTGAACCTCTTGTTTTGTACACGTGATGAGCTGCGAATCCATATTCAGCAAAATCATGCATTTGTGGGGTTCGTATTTGAATTTCAGCAATACCTCCATCTCCACTGAAAACAGTTGTGTGCAAGCTTTGATATCCGTTTACCTTAGGAAGTGCAATATAGTCTTTAATACGCCCTGGAAGAGGTCGCCACATACTGTGAATGATACCTAAAAGGTGATAACAGTCTTCAAGTTCAGGGACGATAATACGAAGGGCAACAATATCATGGATATCTTCTATATCCATATTCTTCCTTTGTAGCTTCTTCCATAGACTATATCTTCCTTTTACTCGATGATGAGTTTCAATATCTCTTATTCCTTCCTTTGCCATTGTTGTTTTAAGCGATCTCCAAATCTTTTCAAGGTACCGTTCATTTAACTGTTTCTTTTGCCTTAAAAGATCATTAACCATTTGAGATTCTTTTGGATATGCAAAAGGAAAGGCAGTATCTTGAAGTTCACCAACTAAACGTCCCATTCCTAATCGATATGCAAGGGGAGCATATATTTCAATGGTTTCAAGAGCAATTCTTTTTGCCTTATCCTCTCTGATATGTGAAAGAGTTTTTACATTATGTAATCTGTCAGCAAACTTAATTACTACAACACGCATATCCTGAGCCACAGCAACAAAGAATTTTCTTAACGATTCAACATGCCTTTCTCTTCCTCTGTATTTTAGCTTTCCAAGTTTAGTTACTCCATTTACAAGAAATACAATTTCATCTCCAAATTCTTTACGTATTTCTTCTTCGGTAACAGGAGTGTCTTCTATGGTATCGTGAAGTAACCCTGCAGCAACTACAACAGGGTCCATTCCCCAAATAGCTAGATTCATTGCCGTTGCAAACACATGATTGAAATATGGCTCACCTGAAGCTCGATTCTGGCCCTCGTGAGCTTCTTTTGATCTCTTAAAAGCTTGTTCAAAAAGCTTCTTGTCAGATTCAGTTAATGAACCTTTGTAGCGTGAGATTAGTAATGATACTGATGGTTCCATGGTATGTATAGTATATCTGTTTTTTTGTTTCAGATAAATAGAAAACACCTTGTTATATCCTTCTTAGTATAACAAGGTGTTCAATATGAGGAGTGGATGGGAAAAGGTTGTATGCCTTAGAAAAGAGAAGCGTATATCCATCATTAACTTTTTGAATATCTTCATACTGCGTTAGTGGATTACATGATATATATACTATGTATTTAGGTTTCCTATTCTGAAGAACTTCTATTACCTTCTTGGTTAATCCACTTCTTGGAGGATCAACAACAACTACACTTTCAGTATTAATATCATCTAATGCGTCATCAACAGAACATTCATGACAGGTAAAGTTTTTAATTTCATTTGCACGTGCATTATCTTCGCTATACAGCTTACTTAATTTACTATGCTCTACAGCAACAACCCTAGCTACTATATTAGCTAGTGAAAGACCAATAACTCCAACCCCTGAAAAGAGATCAATCAATGTTCTTTCAGGCATATTTTCCTCCATATCAAGAATGGAATAAATATCTGAAGTAATGCTTTCAAATGCTTCAGGATATATTTGAAAGAAAGAAGATGGGTGATATGAAAAAAACATTGAATCAATTTTTTCAGTAATGTTGATCTCACCTAAGTGATAGTAGTCTTGTGTGCTTAATGTTGATCGGGTATCAGCAGGTGACTGTGAGACAAGAATACCTGAAATAAAGGAATGATTTAGAAATATATTTTCAAGCGCTGATTTTTTCCAAGGTATTAGCTTTCTTGTAGTTGATGGTACTAAAATCTGTACCGAAACAGTATCAGAAAAATATGAATAGCGAATAATTAAATAATTAATTTCTATTGATGATATTTTTTGCTGTCTAAAAAAGTTAAGAAAAACATTTGCTGCTTTGGTAATTTTAGGATGTACAAGAATATTCTCTTCTTGAACATACGTTGAGCCACCATCTTTCCCTCGCTTGTAATGAGCGAAATTAAGGATTCCTTTAGTCGTAGTAAAAGAATATGATCCTTTGTTTCGATAGTTTGTTCTTAATGTCGGATGAGGTTCAATTTCTTTTGTTTGTGGAAACAATGCATTCACTAAATCCCTTTTTATCATCTGCTCTGATTCTGAAGATAGATAGAGCCAAGGAGCATGTGAGATATAAAAGGGTGGGGTAGTTGGTGTATATGAACGATGAGGTGATGCTATTTGAATGTGATTGAGTTCTGCATATGAAATGCCATATGCCTTTTTGTATATCGAAGCATCAACAACATCACCGGTATATGCTCCTAATATATGAATATCGTCTCCTTCATGTTGTGCGATGCCGTGACCATGTATACTCATTTTTTCAATACTGAGATTGCTTACTTTCATACCAGAAGTATATATGAGAAATATCATATGTCTTGCTTCTGAGGATAAGCTACGTATACTAAAAGTATGTCATCTACACATTTTAATGCCAAAGAAATAGAAGAAAAATGGCAGAAGTACTGGGAGGATAATGAAATATATAAGGTAAATAATGTTCATCCAGAAAAAGAAAATAAATATATTCTGAGTGAATTTTCATATCCTTCAGGTAATCTCCATGTTGGTCACTGGTATTCTTTTGCATTACCAGACATGTATGCACGATACATGAGAATGAAAGGATACAATGTTCTGTACCCAACTGGGTTTGATGCTTTTGGACTTCCAGCAGAAAATGCTGCGATAAAATTAGGAAAGGATCCAAAAGAGTGGACCTGGAGTCACATGGAACTAATGCGAAAGCAACTAAAAAGCATGGGTGCAAGTTTTGATTGGTCACGAGAAATTGTTACAGCAAGTCCTTCATACTTCAAATGGACACAGTGGATGTTTAATACCTTCTTCAAAAATGATTTAGTATATCGAGATATTACAAAAGTAAATTGGTGTCAGAAGGATAAAACGATTCTTGCAAATGAACAGGTAGTTCATGGTAACTGTGAACGTTGTGGATCTGTGGTTGTTCAAAAGGACATGCCACAGTGGATGATTAGAATTAGTAACTTTGCTGATTCTCTTGTTAGTGACTTAGATAATTTAGATTGGAATGAAGCGATAAAACAATCACAACGTGAATGGATTGGAAAAAAAGAAGGATATACTGTTTCCTTTGATATCAATCATGGGAACGAAATGGTAGGTAATGCTCCTGCTTTTACCACACGAATTGATACCATTTATGGAGTTTCATATCTTGTTTGTGCACCTGAACATAATCTTGTTCAAACATTATTACCATACCTTGAGAATGGTAGTGAAGTACTTTCATATATTCAAGAAGTACAAAAGAAATCTGATCTAGATAGACAGCAAACTAAGGAAAAAACAGGAGTGGTGTTACAAGGAGTACATGCCGTACATCCTTTAACTAAAGAAAGCATTCAATTATGGATTGCAGATTACGTTCTTGCTCACTTTGGAACAGGAATTGTAATGGCAGTTCCTGCTCATGATGAGAGAGATTATGAATTTGCTCAAAAATATAGTCTTGAGATTATTCCTGTTATTGATTCTTCCCAAAACCTTCCCTATACAGAAATGGGAAATCTTATTAACTCAGGTGAATATACAGGTAGTTCTTCTTCAGAGGCAATGCTTCGTATTGCACAGAAACTTCAGTTAGCAAAAACAACAACATATCGTCTGAAAGATTGGGGTATTTCAAGACAGCGATATTGGGGATGTCCTATCCCTATCGTCTATGATCCTGAAGGAAAAGCACATGCTATTCCTGATGAATATCTACCATGGGAACTTCCAACTGACGTTGATCATACTCCTGATGGTACGGCACCACTTTCTCGATCTTTGGAATTAAAAGAAAGAACAGAGCGTATTTTTGGTAAGGGGTGGGTACCTGAAGTTGATACAATGGATGCTTTTGTGGACTCATCTTGGTACTTCTATCGGTATTTAGATCCACAAAATGATATTCAATTTGCATCAAAAGAAGCAATGAAAGCTTGGACACCAGTTGATACCTATTTTGGTGGGGCTGAACATACTACCATGCACCTTCTGTATAGTAGGTTTTGGACAAAAGCACTCCATTTTCTTGGATTAGTACATGAATCTGAACCATATGTAAACAGGTATAATCGAGGATTAATTCTTGGTCCTGATGGTTCAAAAATGTCTAAGTCAAAAGGGAACGTAGTAGATCCAGATGAAATTGTTTCATACGTTGGAGCTGATACTGTGCGATGTTATCTTGCATTTATTGGTCCTTTTAATGAACCAGGAAATTATCCATGGGATCCTAATGGTGTTGTAGGTATCAAGAGATTTCTTGAACGTTCATATCGATTGAAGGATAAGATTACTACAGAATCTTCATCTACCTTAAATTCAGAACTCCATAAATTGATTTACAAGGTGGGTACTGACATTCCAAGATTAAAGTACAATACAGCAATATCTGCTTTGATGGTATTTGTTAATCTAGCGGAAAAGGAAGATATATCACAACAGGATTATTTGATATTCGTCCAACTCCTTGCTCCTTTTGCACCTCACCTTGCTGAAGAATTATGGTTTTCATTAGGTAAGGTTGATTCAGTTCATCTTTCTTTATGGCCATCATATGATGAGGCAATGCTTACTGATGATGTTGTAAATATGGCAATACAGGTAAATGGAAAGGTACGTACCATATTATCTGTACCATCTGATATTTCAGAAGAAACACTACGTGAAATGGTTATGAGTAACCCTGATATTCAAAAATGGATTTCAGGGAAAGTAATACAAAAGTTTATCTATATCCCAGGGCGAATTACAAATATTGTTGTATAGATATATTAAAAAAAGTGAGTGGAATACACTCACTTTTTTTATTTAACAAGGTGCGTTACACTAGACACAATAATGGATCGATTTTTCAGATTATTTAATAAGGAATTTTCAAAAATCTCTGAGGCAGCAATTGTCTTAGGAACTTTTACCTTTTTCTCTCAGATTCTTGCTATTGTTAGAGATCGATTACTTGCAGGTCAAATAGGACCAGGAGATCTTCTTGATGTGTATTATGCTGCTTTTAGAATTCCTGATTTACTTTTTACCTTAGGAGCTGCTCTTGTATCAGTTTCCATTTTACTTCCATTTTTCGATACCCAACTTCAAATAGGAAAAGAAAAAGCTCGGTCATTTATTAATGATGTATTCACAAGTTTTTTTGGTTTTATCGTAGTGTTGGCAATCTTACTTTGGATTGCTATGCCGTATATAATTCCAGAATTATTCTCTGGGTTCAATGAAGTAATGCTTGCTGATACTATTTATCTTTCACGCATTATGCTCTTGTCACCAATACTTCTTGGTATTTCAAATCTCTTTGCAACCATTACTCAGGCTTACAAGAAATTTTTTGTCTATGCTTTAGCTCCAGTGTTTTATAATATTGGGATTATTATCGGAGTTGTATGGCTGTATCCTGAATTTGGAATTCCAGGTTTTGCTTATGGGGTTGTTATCGGAGCATTGCTACACATGGCAATACAAGTTCCTGTGGTTATTTCACAAGGATTTCTCCCTAAACTTAGTTCATCAATTGATTGGAACCATATCTGGCAAGTACTTAAAAATTCACTTCCTCGAACACTTACTCTTTCAATGTCGAAAATTGTTTTCTTGATTTTTGTGTCACTTGCTTCAGGACTAGCAACAGGTGCAATTTCTGTTTTTAATCTTGCATACAATTTGCAATCAGTACCCCTTGCACTTATTGGGGTTTCCTATTCAGTAGCAGCTTTTCCAACACTTGTTCAGTATTATAACAGTGAAAATTTTCATGAATTTATGCAACATGTAATGATTCCAATTCGTCAGATTATTTTTTGGTCATTACCGGTAATTTCTCTTTTTATCGTACTTCGAGCACAGATTGTTAGAGTAATCTTAGGAACAGGGAACTTTGATTGGTCAGACACTAGATTAACCGCAGCAGCCTTAGCTATGTTTATCATTTCAGTAGTTGCTCAAAGCATTACCTTATTAATTGTACGCGCATACTATGCCGCAGGAAAAACATGGAAACCTTTGTTGATAACAATATCATCATCGGTATTTTCTGTGTTAGGTGCGTATTCTTTGGTAAGTTTCTATCAACAAAATGAACTATTTCAATGGTTCTTTGAATATCTTCTTCGTGTACAAGGAGTGCCTGGTTCTGTGGTAATTATGCTACCTTTTGCATTCTCAATTGGAATGTTTATCAACCTTTTGTTCCTGTGGCTTGCGTTTAAGAAAGATTTTAATTATCAACCTATCTATCAAATTTCAACTACGGTACGTCAATCATTAACAGCATCTTTGTTGATAGGTATATCAGCATATTTTTCACTTCAGATTTTCGATCCTTTCTTTCGAGATGATAAGGTATTGGATGTATTGGGACATGCCGGAATATCAGGGGTACTAGGTGTTCTTATTGGAATTTGCTATTTGCTTCTTATTAAGAACCAAGAGATTATGCTACTTGTAGGTCTTATGAAGAGAAAATTTGGTACTGTTCATCTAAGAGGGCAAGGTGATATTGGATTATAATCTTTGCAGTTTATAACTTTCTGGTAACATACAAGTGACTATGAACCTCTCTCATATTAGAAATTTTTCAATCATTGCCCATATTGATCATGGTAAATCTACTCTTGCAGATAGAATGCTTGAAATTACCAAAACTATTCCTGAACGTAACATGCGAAATCAGATGCTTGATACCATGGAGTTAGAGCAAGAACGGGGAATTACCATCAAAATGCAACCAGTTCGCATGGAGCATGAATATATGGGAAATACCTATATCTTAAACCTGATTGATACTCCAGGACACATTGATTTTTCATATGAGGTATCACGAGCATTAAAAGCTGTTGAAGGTTCAATTCTTTTGGTTGACGCAACACAGGGTATTCAAGCTCAAACTTTTACCACACTTGAAATGGCACAGAATGCAGGACTTAAAATTATCCCTGCACTTTCAAAAGTTGATTCACCACTAGCAAGAGTAGATGAAGTTTGTCAGGAAGTAATGAAACTGTTGAGTTGTAACAAGGAAGATATTTTACTTGTTTCTGGAAAAACTGGTGAGGGAGTAAAAAGTCTTTTGGATCATGTAATTGAAACTATCCCAGAGCCAAAAGAGATTGAAGTTGATACTGATAGTTTTAGATCCTTGGTATTTGATTTTGAATATTCAAATCATAAGGGGGTAATTATATATATCAGAGTGACTGATGGTGTGGTAAAGAAGGGGGATCAAATGTTTTTCAAGGTATCTGGAAGAAAATTCTTTGCACTTGAGGTAGGAGTGTTTAAACCTAATGCACACCCAACTGATGAGCTGAAAGCAGGGGAAATTGGATACATCGTAACGGGTATTAAGGAGGCACGAGTTGCAAAGGTTGGGGACACCGTTACTTTATTCAAAAAACCACTTGATACTCTCTTGGGATACCAAGAGCCGAGCCCTGTTGTATGGGCTTCAGTATATCCAGAAGAAACAGATGATTTTGAATTACTTAAGTCTGCGTTAGGAAAACTACAGTTGTCTGATTCTTCATTTAGTTTTGAAGAGGAAACTTCAGGAAGTCTAGGTAGAGGATTTAGATGTGGTTTTTTGGGAATGCTTCACCTTGAAATTATTTCAGAGAGATTACGAAGAGAGTTTCATCTTGAATTAATTATCACCATGCCTTCAGTTACCTATGAGGTAATGAAGAAAAATGAAGAGATGGTTACCGTGTATTCAGCTGCACTATTCCCAGACTATGGTGATGTTGCTCTTGTTGAAGAACCATGGGTTGAGATTAAAATCATTAGCCCTGGAGAATATTTAGGTAATATTATGCAACTTCTGTTTGAACATGAGGGTGAGGTCTTAGAGACTATTACTTTCTCAGATGAAAGAACACAGTTGGTAGTTATGATGCCACTTCGTGAACTTATGAGAAATTTCTTTGATAATTTGAAGTCAGTATCTTCAGGATTCGCATCAATTTCATATGAAATTAAGGAGATGCGAAGTGCTGATGTTACCCGTCTTGATATTCTTGTTGCAGAAGAACCTGTTGCAGCATTTTCAAGAATCGTTTCTTTGCGAAGAGTTGAGGAGGAAGGTGAGAAATCGGTTGAAAAACTATATGAATCACTTCCTAAGCAAATGTTCGTAGTGAAGATTCAAGCAAAAGCTTTAGGAAGGATTATTTCATCTCGAACTCTCAAAGCAATGAGAAAAGATGTTACCGCTAAATTATATGGTGGAGACATCACAAGAAAGATGAAGCTTCGAGAAAAACAAAAGAAGGGTAAAAAGAAAATGGCTGAAATTGGAAAAGTTACCATTCCACATAATGTGTTTCTAAAGATGATGAAGAAATAGCAAAAAGAGGATTTCCACCCTCTTTTTTGTATGTGGTATACTCATGCCATATGAAAGCTATTATTGGAATAACCGGGTTAAATGGAGCAGGGAAGAGTACCCTAGCTGAATATTTAAAAGATCACAAAGGATTTACTCACTTGAGTTTCAGAGCATTTATCACCAAAGAACTTGAAAAAAGATCACTACCTCCTATTCGTGAAAACATGAGAAGTGTTGCAAATGAAATACGAATGAAGCACGGTTCTGGATATTTCTTTGAACAGATGAAAGAAATTTCAGATTCAAGTGATGTACCTATTGTCATTGAATCATTACGAACAGTGAATGAGGTACATCATTTAAAGGAAATAGGTGGAATCCTTATCGCAACAACTGCTCCTATCGAAGAGAGGTATATGCGTGTGGTAAAGCGTGGTTCATCAACAGACATGGTGAGTTTTGATGAGTTTAGTGATCTTGAATACAAAGAATCAATATCAGAGAATCCTGATATCCAGAATCTTCCAAAAGTGGTAGCAATGGCTGATTATCAAATTGAAAACATTAATCTTGATGATTTTCTTGTGAAGGTAGATTTAGTTCTTCAAGAAATTTTAGAGTAAAAAAACTTCCTTGTGGAAGTTTTTTAATAGGTGAAGAATGAGTACAACATGACCATACTCACTGAAACAAGGATTCCAACAACAATCATGAATCCTTTAATTCTTTTTCTTCCTTTTTTGCTAAACATATTCATACCAAATGAGTATACGATATTGCTTCAATTCTGAAAAGCAATATACTTTAGTTACTATGGTACGAAAAAGGCATAAAAGAATAATGCATCATCCCTTGGTCCATTTTTTTATGTTTCTCGTACTTATCCTCCTTGTACGTTCAACATATCACTCATTTCAAAAGCGAAAGATATCCAATGAGGAGCAAAAAAGATATCAAGATGAGTACGAATACCTTTTAGAGAAAAAAACCTCTCTTGAGGCAAATATTGAGCGTTTAAAGACAGAAAGGGGTCGAGAGGAAGAATATCGAGAACGATTCAATGTTGTACGAGAAGGAGAATCAGTAATTAGGATCATTGAAGAATAGCCAAGTGAATGTCATATGATATACTTAACAGTATTACAAGATTAATACTTTAAAAAATATGAAAGAAGTAAAAATTTATTCAACACCAAGTTGTCATTTCTGCCACATGGCTAAAGATTTCTTTTCAGATGAAGGTATTCAATATATTGAATATAACGTAGCTGAAGATCAAGAAAAAAGAGCTGAAATGGTAGAGAGAACAGGACAAATGGGAGTTCCTGTTATTGAAATCGGAGGTGAAATAGTAATTGGATTTAATGAATCAAAGATAAAAGAATTATTAAATGCATAACATAAAAAGCACTTTATAGGTGCTTTTTATGTTGACCATTTAGAATATATTGCTATTATCATCATTAGAACATATTAATTTTATATATATTCGAGCAAGGAGTTCGTTTACTACACCGCATTCTTCTTTTTCTTTTCCTTGCTCGTTTTGAATATTCAGGCCCTTCATAGGGCAATCTATATATTCGAAACCCTCAACATACGTTGAGGGTTTTTCCATTGTAAATTTATCTTAGCTGATTATAATACCCAAGGTATGTCCTCATAGTTCAATGGATAGAACGGAAACCTCCTAAGTTTCAGATCCAGGTTCGATTCCCGGTGTGGACACAATAAAGAAATAATAAAGTCTCACAGAATTGAGATTTTTATTTTGTATAAAATAATTTATACTCAAAAAATGAACAGGGATTATATTAATGCACAGTCAGAAAAATATAAATCACTTGAACCTTGTTATTTTTTGTATCATAATATATGTATTTAATTAATATTTATTTAGCTTGCAGGAGTTTTGAAGTATGTTATGATAATTATGAATTTGAGCACTTTAAAATTTAATTTATATATCGTGCAAAAATTCATTGGAAATCTATTTCCATGTTTGTATCATAATTTAAAGCGACTGTATTCCCAGTCGCTTTTTCTTTACTTAATGTCCTATCTGCAGATCCAAAACCTAAGTCAAATATGTCAATGAACTTTAATTCAAAGGATGTTTTTAAATTAAAACATCAAATTAATGATTAATATGATGTAAAGATATAAAAATATTATAAATTTCATTGTATTACGATGAAAAAAAAATATTATTTTTATTTTGTGTTATAAAAATACTTTAGTAATTTGCGAAAAAGAAAAAAACAGGAAGTCCATTTTTTAAGTGTCATGGAGGAAAAAAGACAAAAAAATACTAAGAACAAGTCTTAGTATTTTTTAAATGCCTATTGCTAACTTAAGAATTCATTAGTTAGGGAGGGACTTGCGTCCATAGGCATAATTATTTTATACACCATATTCAATATCTATGCAATATTAGTCGTCATTTACTCTATTGTTTATTTCGCTAAAAACAGGTATCTTTCTTGTAAATAACAATTAAATAAAAAGATATGGTTGAAGAGAAAACTACCTTAGTTAGCGAAATAGGAGCTAATCTCCTTAAGAAAGAAATTGTATTCACGGTACCTGATTCATTTGATCATGAGAGTCAATTAGATCTGTTTCAGAAGAAAGTAGAAAATCTACCCACTACTTACTTTTATAGTGAACACTTGAAGAGTAAGAACTTTTTAAAAGTAAGTGATAGGTTTATTCCTAAAAAAAGCTATAAAATCGAAATCTTAGAAATTAAAAAAGATGTAATAAGTGAAGCGTGTATTAATTTCCTTCTTTCACAAAATGCTCTTCTTGTTGGCGCGCAGGGTTTAACAATACTGTTTGAATACCATCCAGAGATATTTATCAAAGGAAAATTTATTGTTTCTTTTGATAGAAGAGAATCTCTTTACACGGACATTAGTGGTTCTATTTGGGTACCCTATGCAGAAAGGGATTTGAATAACATGTATCAATTTGATGTAGGATACTTTGAAGGATTCTGGGATAATGAATTTACTATTCTATGTGTTACTGAATTAATGTAACAGCAAAAACACCTTTATAAGGTGTTTTTTATATATATGAGGTATTATGGTTGATATATGAACAATGAAACCGTACATCTCGCAGGAGGCTGTTTTTGGGGGCTTCAGGAGCTCCTTAGAAAGCAAAAAGGGGTATTACATACCGATGTTGGATACTGTGGTGGTACAAATACCAATCCAAGATATGAATTTCATCCAGGTCATGCTGAAACTGTGCGTGTTAGCTATGATCCAAGTGTTATTAGCTACAAAGAGCTCTTATTATATTTCTTTAGTATTCATAACCCTACAACACTTAACAAGCAGGGAAATGATACTGGGAGTTCATATCGTTCAACGATATTTATACAAAATGAAGAACAGAAAAATATTGCTAATGAGGTTATCAATATTGTTAATGATTCTGGTAAATGGAAAGACAGGGTAGTTACAACACTTGAACCATTTCATATTTTCTATCTTGCAGAAGAAGAACACCAAGACTATCTTCAAAAGCATCCATATGGATATACTTGTCACCAAATATATGTTGATAGATATTGATTCATGTAACTAGTATGATATACTTCATCGTGCATGGACCAAGATCTTACAACAATGATCAAAGAAAATAACAGGCTTTTACATGAGCTTGTTGAAAGGGAACAGGAAAATCAAAAAAAGATTGATAGAGTTCATAGCATAATTCGAGGTGATTTCATTGCAAAAATTGTATATCGTGTAATTATCATACTTGTTACTCTTGGAGCATTTGTAGCACTTCGCCCATATGTTCAAAGTATGTATGAAAGTTATACGAATCTTGTTTCTCAAGTTAATTCAACAAGCTCATTGTTGAATAACCCTCAAGCAATTTTTGAAATTGATAAGGTAGAGAAAAATAGTCTTTGGAAAACATTACTTCCGTTTGATTAGTATATTATGCTCAGGTAGCTCAGTTGGTTAGAGCACTGGTTTGAAGCACCAGGTGTCGGCAGTTCGAGTCTGCCCCTGAGCACATAACAAAAAACACCATATGGTGTTTTTTATTTTATCCTTAATCTAGCTTGTCTATTTCGATCAACTAAAGGTAGGGTAAGGGTAAGTAATCCATGCTCTTCATGAGCTTCTGCTAATTCAATATCAACCTCTTCTGGAAGACTGATAACTCGCTCAAATGCACCCCAGTATAATTCTTCAAAGTATACTTCTTGAATACCTGACGCATCACTTTGACGTGAACCTTCGATAATTACCTGATCACGTGTTAAGGTGATATCAATTTCAGATTTTTGGATTCCAGCTACCATTGTTTTTATCACAATCGCTGATGAAGTTTGATACATATCAATTGATAGTTCACCAACTTCTTCTTCGTAACTACTTGAATCATTGTCTTGTTCTTCTTCATCATGAAGTGCTACTTCATCGATATCTTCATATTGATCTTCAAAAGTATCAAACTCTTCTTCGTTGTTAAACTTTATACTTCCTGTTAATTTTTCAAAAAATGATTTTTTATTTCCCATGGTGTTAGTGATTAACGTTTCTTACACGTTCGAATAATGCAATGATTCCTATGGTAATAACCCAAAGAATTCCTAGGGTGACTAGTCCGTCAATTGCTACATACTTAATTATAAAGTAGTTGAAAATCGTGTGCAATATAGTAACGATAATGAGACCCATAACTACAAAAAGTAAACGTACACTTTTCTTTTTGTAAAATACAAATCCAAGAATAATACCTAAGATTGCAGCAAGTACTGCGTGAAGTATTGATGCCCCCAAGAACCTTAAAGTACCTGTTTGAATGATAAATGAAATATCATTTTGTAGTGATGGATTAAGGAGAAAGAGAATATTTTCCATCATAGCAAAACCTAGGGCACCAGTAATTAGATAAATTGCATAATCAATTGGTTCATCTAAATATGATGAATTAAAATCAATGAGATATACAACACTAAATTTAATAAGTTCTTCAAATAGTGCAAAGATAAATATTTTTTCTGTTCCAACGATACCAAGCACATCAACCCATTTTCCAAATGGTAGTATCAAAAACACAGAAAGCACTCCAGCAAAGAAAGTAAGTGCAAGAAGGCCTTTTGGTTCTGGTTGAAACCTATCTTCTCTGAGCCAAAACATGAGCCAGATAATGGTAGGTATAATACCAGAAATCAAAGCAACCCAAATAACTTCTTTAGTTAATCCAGTAATGATCTCAGGCATATTAATATTGTGGCCATTGTTCTACCATAAGAAGAACTTTTTCTTCTTGAGTATGATCAATTGATTGCCAAACTTCTTCAGTGATAAATGGCATGAATGGATGTAGTCCACGAAGAACATCTTTGAGAATAATCATAAGTAGTTTCTTACGTGACGCACGTTCTTCCTCTGTTCCACCAGAGAAAACATCTTTTGATTGTTCGAGAATCTCATCTGCAATTCTATGCCATGCATATGCATATAGCTTTTCTCCTACAAGATAATATTTATGTAATTTCATCTCTTCAGTTATTTCTTTAAAGAAATCTTGATGTTCGGTAAATAGTTTTTCATCTGCCATTGTTAAGCTACTTGCAGAACTATATCCCTCACATTCAGATAGGACATATCGAGTAACATTCCATAGCTTGTTAGCAAACTTAGAATATGCTTTTACCTTGTTGTCATCCAAATTAACATCATTTCCTGGACCGTTACCAACAATCATACCCATACGAAGTGCATCTGTTCCAAAACGTTCAGATACCTCAAGGGGATCGATAATATTACCTAATGATTTTGACATTTTTCTTCCCTGAGCATCGCGAATTAATCCATGTAAATATACTGTTTTGAAAGGAACATCACCAAGATGGTAAAGACTCATCAAAATCATACGTGCAACCCAAAAGAAAAGTATGTCGTGACCTGTTTCAAGAACTGATGTTGGGTGATATGTAGATAAGTCTTGAGTATTTTCTGGCCAACCTAGGGTTGAAAATGTCCACAATCCTGATGAAAACCAAGTGTCTAAGGTATCTTCATCTTGAACCCATCCTTCACCTAAAGGAGCCTTAGGTCCAACGAACATTTCATCACCTCTGTACCATACAGGCACACGATGACCATACCAAATTTGTCGTGATATGTTCCACGGTCGAAGCTTGTTGATCCAATCGTAATATACACGTTCAAATCGTTCAGGAAGGATATCAATAGATCCTTGCTGTACGACCTGAAGCATTACTTCCTTTAAGGTAACCATTTGTCCTTGTGAGATACCTTGAATATTATTGGTCTTAAATGCAAAAGGTTTTTCTGTATTAATCCACCATTGAAGTTTTGGAAGTGGTTCAATAATCCCTCCGGTTCTCTCAGCTGTTGAAACGTTTTGAATAGTTTCAACCTCTTCTTGAAGTAAATTATTTTCCTTCAACCATGCAACTACTTTTTCACGTGCTTCTTCAACTTTTAGATCATCTAGAAGATCACCGCAATTTTCCATCTTTGCAAATTCATTGATTACTTGCTTGTAGGGAAGGCTGTTCCTCTGTGCTATGTCCCAGTCAGCTTGTGAGTGTGCTGGAGTTACCCCTAAAGCACCTGTTCCGAATTCAGGATCAACTTGATCATCAGCAACCACCTTTAATGTAAGTTTTGATCCACAAAAATCAACAAGATATTCATTTCCAATATATGATTGATATCTTTCATCATCTGGGTGAACTGCTATTGCTGTATCACCAACCTTTGTTTCAGGTCGTGTGGTTGAAATACTAATCGGACACTCTTTTGCATATGCAAATGTGTACAGTGTTGAAGTTCGTTGAATGTGTACTACCTCATCATCTGATATTACCGTTTGACCTTTTGGATCCCAGTTAACTATTCGATAGTCACGGTAGATAAGGCCATCGTTGTACATATTAGTAAATGCTGTATATACCGCATGTTGACGTTGTTCATCTAAAGTAAATGCTTCGCGTGACCAATCAATACTTGCTCCCATATTTTTAATTTGATTGATAATTGTTTTCTGGGAATCAAGAGCGAATGCTTCAACTTGTTTTAAGAATTCATCACGACCAAGATCATGTTTACGTATCTTGTCTTTTGCAAGTATTTTTTCAACCTTAGATTGTGTTGCAATAGCCGCATGATCAGTACCTGGTATCCACAAAGTCTTCTTACCAAGCATACGTTGAAAACGCACCATAGTGTCTTCAATAGCAAGCATTGAAGCGTGTCCTGTATGCAAAGTACCTGTTACGTTAGGAGGAGGAAGGACAATTGAAAATGATTCAGCTTGTTCATTAATCAAGCCATCATGAATCATTGTATCCGGATTAGAATAATTATATGTATCCCAAAGTTCTCGTATCTTTGGTTCAGTTAACTTAGGATCATATGGTGAAAGAAACTTCTCATGCATGTCATTGATAGTATCACGTAGTATCTACTTTGTTTAGTCTGATATTTTAAGGTTTGCAATTGCTTTTAGATCAGATGCGTTGATATATTTCTGTGTTTTTGTGTACTCTTGTAATACCGCAACACTTGCAATCATAAGACTGTTATCACCACAAAGTTCAAGAGAAGGAACCTTTAACTGAACATCACTGCATTCATTTGATATGAGGTGTTCAAAAGATTCACGAATGTAGGTATTTGCAGATACACCACCTGCAATGATAAGGGTATGAGCATGGTATTGAAGTAATGCTTTTTTTGTTTTCTGTACAAGTACCTCTGTAACTGCGTGCTGAAATTCACGTGCGATCGATGCTTTCATATCATTATCCAAAAGATTCTCTTCAGAGAGTTTTTCGATAAGGTATCTGCAGGCAGTTTTTAATCCAGAAAAAGAAAAAGAGTAATTGTCACTATGTAGCATAGGGCGAGGTAACGTTACTCGTTCGTGCTCTTTACCAATACTTGCTAAACGAGAAAGTTCAGGTCCACCTGGATAGGGAAGACCAAGCATTCGAGCAACCTTGTCGAAGGCTTCACCAACAGCATCATCTAAAGTGTCACCAATAATGTCATATGCCCCCCATTGTTCTGAAACAATTAATTGTGTGTGCCCACCTGATATTAACAGAGAAAGGATTGGAAACTGAATATCAGCTATATTCACCATTGCATTTTCTGTACCTGGAAGATGACTTTTTAACACAACAGATGATACGTGACCTTCCATATGATTTACCGGAATCAAAGGTATGTTCCATACTATACTCAAAGCACGTGCAAAATTAACTCCAACCCAAAGAGCAGGAGCAAGACCAGGACCTTGAGTCACAACAATGGCATCTATATTTGGAATAGAACTTTCTTTCAAGAAGTTTTTAAACATTTCAAAAAGTTCAGGTTCACGTTCAAGTATTATCTCTATATCTGAAAGATTAGTTGTAAGCTTTGCTTTTTCTTCAAGGTTAGCTTCTTTAAGTGCTTGTATTAATAGCGGTACGAGATTTCTTGAATGTTCACGTTTTGCCATAGCAGGGAATACTCCTCCATATGCTTGATGAATATTTATTTGAGAGATTACAAGATTACTATGAATATATAACTCAGTGGCTGAGTTTTTTGTTTCAACAATACTTATCGCTGTTTCGTCACAACTTGTTTCAATAGCAAGGTAAATCATATTAATATCATAGATGTCATGGTTTTTAATGCAAACATTTTTAATATTATGTATAGTGACATAAATCAATGAAATTAATACTATGGCAAAAACATTAACTAGAGAAGAATACCTAAGAGAATTTAGGAAAAGAGCAAAAGCTATTAACGAATCAAGAGAAACAGCATTAACTTTTTTCAAAGAAATTGGGGTACTTAGCTCAACAGGTAAAATTAGTAAAAATTACAAGAATTTGAACAGAAATCCAGTTCGGTAAATTAAAGACCTATATTTGAAATAGGTCTTTTAAAATTAGTGATAGATATCATACTTCTTAGTGAAAGAGTGTTACACTATACCTATGAATGCACCAGAACAATATGTAAATTGGATTAAACCATCATTTGCACCACCTTCATGGATCTTTGGACCCGTATGGGCTGTTTTATATATTCTCATTGCTATTTCATATGGATACGTTGCTTACCTTTGGTATCAAGGGAAAATAGGATTTATGGTTGCATTACCTTTTATACTGAACCTATTAACAAACTTCATGTTTAGTTATTTTCAGTTTAGCTTAGGTAATTTATGGCTAGCGAGTATTGATATTATCCTTGTTCTTGCAACCTTAATATGGGCAGTAGTGGTTATTTATCCATATGTTCCTTGGGTGAGTTATCTTAATATTCCATATGTGCTTTGGGTAAGTTTTGCAAGTATTCTACAAATTTCAATTCTGGTACTTAATGGCTAAAAAATTATAGTTTAACTTCTTGTTGTTAATGAAACTTGTTTCTAGGTATATCAAACAGAGTGCTATTTGATATACTCTATGTATGAACAAAGAATTAATACAATCAATAGAAGTTACAGGTAAAATAATTAACAATTGGCTTCCATTAAAAATTCAGTATGACCATACACCTGGTACTGTTGTGTGTATAGCAGTTAATGGTACAGCAAAATATCTCAAGTCTTTTGGTTTTTCTGATACCGAAAAGAAAATTGAAATGAATGTAAATGCTCAGTTTCGCATTGCTTCAATGTCAAAGATGTTTACTGCAGTTGCTATCTTACAACTTCAAGAGAAAGGGAAGTTACGTCTTGATGATATGGTTATTGAATATATCTCTTGGTTTAAGGGAAAGAATATGAAAACAGACTTATCAAATGTGACAATTCGACAATTGCTCTCACATAGTTCTGGGATTTTTCGTGATGGTGCAGAACAGCAGTGGGTAGATGATATGTTTCCAATGAAATTGGATAAGGCTGTTTCTCCAAAAACTATCGTATTTGATAACGGAACAACCATGAAATATTCTAATTATGGTTATGCTCTTTTAGGTCTGATTATCGAAAAGGTTTCAGGTACCAGTTACGAGAAATATGTTACTGAAGAAATTATCACGCCACTTAAACTCAAAAATACCTTACCTGATTTACCAAATGAAATACCAAAGGAACTTGCAAGGGGGTATAAGCGTTGGACTCCTGACCTTATTATTCGTGAGTTAGAGCCAAATATTAAGGCAAATAGCTACGCTTCTGCAACAGGTTTTATCTCTACCGCAAAAGATTTAGCTCTATTCCTGTCTTCATTACATCCAGATGCAAAAAAGAGTGTGTTAGGTAGAGAATCAAGAAAAACAATGCAACAGGTTCAAAGTATTATCGATAACAATCAGATGTATGGATTAGGTCTTAGTCTTGAAAACATTTCAGGGCAACAGACATATGGACACGGAGGAGGGTTTGCAGGTTACGTGACTAAAGCCATTACTCACAAGAAGGATAACATGCAGGTTATCGTATTAACAAATACTCAATCTAGAACAGCAGGGGTTGTGAGCTCTAGCATATTGAAACTTATCTATACCCTTAAAGGAATGGACGCTACAAGATATATCAAAGATGATCCATACTCAGGAATATATAGAAACAGATGGGTTGATTGGGTACATATATTAATAGGTGACAGTTTAATTGGATTTTCTGCCTCTGAAAACAGTCCCGTTGATACCTGTACAATGTACACAAAGAAAAAAGAACATACTTATATAAATGGAGAGGGTGCTGGTTTTGGTGATGCTGGGGAACATATTATATTCAAGGATATACAAAATGGAAAAGCACAGAATATTAAATCAGATGGTGGTGATATGAGACGGATTGATTTTTAGAATCAACAATTTAGCAAACAAAAACTGCCTATTGGCAGTTTTTGTTTATTTATCTTGGTGACCCCACGGAGAATCGAACTCCGATTTCCAGGATGAAAACCTGATGTCCTAACCGTTAGACGATGGGGCCAGTGTATCCGTTTGGATAACGAATGAGAGTATACCATATGCTCTTTGGTATGCAATATCTAATGACTTTCTCACCTTGCTGTGATATCATATTAAATATATAAGCCTGCTTACCAAGGCTTTATTTATTATATGGACAATACAGAAATAATCATATTAGCAGCAGGAAAGGGAACTCGCATGAATGCAGATGTTCCAAAGGTTCTTGTAGAACTCAACGGAACCCCTATGATCTCATACGTTCTTGATGCTGTACGTACCACAGGAGCCACAAAGCCACTAATTGTTGTTGGATACGAAGCTCAACAGATAAAAGACTACTGTGGTTTTGAATATCTGTATGTTCATCAAGAGGAACAAAAGGGAACAGGGCATGCTGTACTTCAAGTAAAAGATTTCCTTATGGAATCAACAAAACGTGTTGTTGTGGTATATGGGGATCAACCTTTTGTAAAATCAGAAACATTAAATGATCTTGCAGAGTCACTTAAAGATAATGCAAAGATTGTAATCGCAACAGCTGTGATTCAGGACCCTGATCTATTTGAAAAACAATTTTCTCGTTTTGGAAGAATTGTAAGAGATGCTAACGGAAATATTACCGCAATTGTTGAAGCAAAGGATGCAACAGAAGAGGAGCTTGATATTAAAGAGGTAAACGTAGGGTTCATGGCTTTTGAAAAAGATTGGGCCTTTAATCATCTATCACAGTTGAAGAATGATAACGCACAAGATGAGTATTATCTCACTGATCTTGTAAAAGTAGCTTTCTTAGAAAACATTCCAATTCATTCAGTTCAAATGAGTGAGAAGGAAGCATTAGGTGCAAATACTCAAGAACAACTAAGAGTAATGGAAGAATACATGGAACGATAAAAAGCACGGAAGTGCTTTTTATTATGCCTTGAGATATTTGTAAATATCTTCAAGTGCCTTTACGGCATCACCAGCTGATATGTTGTTTTGATGATATCGTACATCAGTTACATCACCCGCAGCCCAGATACCTAGTTGTGAGGTTCTTTGGGTATATGGATCAGCAACTATCTGATTGTATTTGTTTAGTTCAACTAAATCAGCAACAATATGTGAATTTGGTATTTGTCCAATTTCAACAAAAATTCCTGAAACAGCTAACGTATGCTCTTCGTTTGTTTTCAAATCTACATACTTCAGTCCATCAACGAATTTCTCACCAGTTACTTCAATAGTTTGTGCATTCACTATACCTTTCATGTTTTCATGACTTAGTACTTTTTGTACGGTGATAGGGTCTGCTTTAAATACCTCTGACTGTTGAAGAAGTGTTACTGACTTACAGTACGCAAGAAGCTGTGCTGCAGATTCAAATCCTGCATTTCCTCCACCGATAACAGCAACATCCATACCTGAAAACAAAGGTCCATCACATGAAGCACAGTAGGTAAGTCCTTTATGTTCAAGACGGTCAGCTCCATGAGCATCAATTTTTCTTCTTGAGCTTCCAGATACCACAAGAACTGTTTTTGTCGTATGTTCATTTCCTTCAGAATCTATTACTACATAAAAATCTTCATTTTCTTTCTTCTGTACACTAGCTACTTTTAGTCCTTTTTTTAAGGTAAGTGATTGATTGTCCTCATAGTATTTAAGGTGATCTTCAAATGATTTTGCAAGATCACTTCCTGATATTTCAGGAGTACCAATCCAGTTGTAAATGGTTTCAGATACAACAGATTGACCTCCAAAATCTTCTGCGATGATAAGGGTGATTAATTTTTTTCGAGCCGCATATACTCCTGCTGCAGTTCCAGCAGGGCCAGCTCCGATAATGATAAGGTCGTACATATAATATTGTTGTTACGTACTGATAATTATACTTTCGTATGCTTCGAGTATATCGTAACTCATGATATTTACTAGATTGTTGACATATACGTATATTATACATATAATATATTTGAAAGGTTATATCTCTGACCATAACTAGAGAATATTTAAAAAATAAATATTATGTGTTTAGTACTGTGCCACAAAAAGCCACACATTGAAGAGCTTACTGAGCTTTACGTTATCAGAGAATTGGAGGGTGAATATAACCTGACAATTCAATACAAGTTTATCAATGAATCTGAATTGCCAGGTATGTTGAAGCAATTTCCAAATGCAATTGTTCTTGGTATGGGTGATTCAGAATTTGATGAGCATCCAAGAAATGGAAAGAAAAAAGAAGCAGAAAGTTCAATAGAGCTGTTTGCTAAAAAATTTGGAGTACTAATAGAAACCAGAGAGTTTGGTGGCATTATGCATTATGCAAAAATTAATGACACTAAAGGATCAACGATTCTTTTGGAACTAGGAAACATTGTCAAAGAGTTCTTTAAGAACTCAGAAGTTGATAAGGTTACCGTTAATTGGTTCTTTGATTACATGGACAAAGATCTTCAAATTCTTCGTTCATATACGGAAGATGAATTGAAAAGCTTGTACCTAACATCAGAAAATTCTTTACGCATCAGCGCTAGAGAATATGACGCTCAATTCAGAGCAGATGTGAAGCGTGAACATAAGAATCGATATGATTCAATTGTTATCCCAACATTACATAGTTTCAACACTCTTGTGGCTGTACGAATTGCAAAAGCATACGGAAAAGATCTTGGCATTTCCAAAAATACTAAGATTAAATTCATCGATACAAAAAACTATCGTGTACGAAAAGGTGAATTAGCAATCGGTTTTGGTAATGGTGAATTCTCAACATTTCCAGCAGAAAAAATGTTACAAGTTTGTAACATCAAACATGATTTCTATAACAAATTTTATGTACTGATGGAATATTTGCGATCTGTAAATTTAAGAAATGGCTATCATCAATATGAATTTGCTTCGATGTATATTCGAAGACAGCTTCAAACAAATGAAAATCTATTTCTAGGGTTATGGGACACCTACAAATGGGGTAGCCGCATTATCGATCTCTATATCAAAAAGCAACAACATTTCATTGCGGCAAAAAATGAGCTTGGAAAACTTCTAAAAGAAAAAAAGGCTTATTTTGCAAAGGTTAATGGAATGAAGGTGCTTACCGTTCATTCATACAATGAAGTTGAAATGGTAAACACTGCTTTTGCAAAAAATGGATTTCAATGTGACGTTGTTATCGCAAAGAATCTAAGAGGGAATATGGTCATCTTATTCAAAGATGAGGCCAAAAGAAGATTCAATGTTCCGGGTATTGTAAAGTCAATTCGAAAAGCAGAAATGCTTAAGCGAGGAATTAGTATTCAAGATGATAGGTACTGGCTACTTTATTCAGAAGGTATACTTGATGAAGTACCCTGGTGGTTTTATGACAAAAAAACTGGTGGTATCTTTAACGGTTCTAGAACGAGAACAGATATAGAGCCAACGGTTATATCTGTAAACAAAGTGTTAGGAATTCTAAAATTGAACAAAAAGTAACAATAAGGCAGTTGTAGATATACAGCTGCCTTTTATTTTTCCTAAAAAGTAGATATACTAAAAAAAACAATAGACATGAAGAAAAATAAAATAATTCTAAGTAGAAAAAAGGTTCTGTTTAAACCAAACCTTAGTAATACAAGAGAAAATATTTTGTATAAAAAGCTACCTGTTAATTTCACCTTGGCACAAAAGGGAAGGTGCTATACCGCTTTACATACTCGCTTTAGAGTAAGTAAAAAGAATTATATCAACATATTTATCTACGGTAGAAAGAAAACTCTTAAATCATTAAAGGAAAATACATTTCTTACCGGTGAATTAGTAATCATCGAAACGTGCTTACACGATAGTATTCACTTTTTCGTAGATGTACCTGATGAAAAGAATCTACCTATTTTAAGACTTGTTTATGATGACTTTGTCATTCCTCAAAAAGAAAAGTTCATACAGATAGTACCACCTCAAGGAGGAAACATTCTCCTTGAGAAAATAAAAAAAGCTGTTTAATACAGCTTTTTTCTATTTCTTTCCTCTTCTTAGAAATGCAGGAACTGCCGACCAGTCATCTACATCATCAATTTCTTCGATTTCCTCAATTTCTTCAATTTCTTTTCGAGCCTCAGCTCTTACTATTGGTTGTTCACGTGGCTCTTCACGTCTCACTTGTGGAGCTGGAGAAGAAACTTGTTTCTTCTGAATAATCCCATCAAATCCAGTTGCAATAACAGTAACTTTGATTTCACCTTTCTTCAAACTATCATCATGAATAGTTCCGAAGATTACACGTGCATTTGAATCAATTGATTCAGTAATAGTTGTTGCGATGTCATTTACCTCACTCATTGTTACATCATCACCACCAGATATTGCAAAGAGTACTCCCTTAGCACCATCAACTTCAATATCTAGTAGAGGTGAATTAATAGCCATATTTGCAGCCTCAGCAGCTCTGTTTTCACCTGAAGCTTTACCAATTCCCATAAATGCTGATCCAGCATCACGTAGAATGGTTTGAATATCAGCATAATCAATGTTGATAATTCCAGGAGTTGTAATTAGCTCAGAAATACTTTCAACTGCCTGTTTAAGGATGTTGTCAGAAATAGTGAATGCTTCTTTGAAGCTCATTTCTTTTCCTGCAATAGCTAGTAGCTTGTCATTTGGAATAGTGATAAGTGCATCAACTTCTTTTTCTAATGCTTCAATACCAGCTTCTGCAATTCTTCTTCGTTGTTCACCTTCAAATCCAAAAGGTTTTGTGACTACTCCAACGGTAAGAATTCCTTCTTCCTTTGCTATACGTGCAATAACAGGAGAAGCACCAGTTCCGGTTCCTCCTCCCATACCTGCAGCAATGAAAACCATATCAGCACCTTTGATTGCTTCTTGGATTTCAGCTTTAGTTTCTTCAGCAGCGGATTGTCCTACTTCAGGATTCATTCCTGATCCAAGACCCTTTGTTAGGTTCTTTCCAATATGGATTTTTCTATCAGCATTTGAATGATGTAAATCTTGGGTATCGGTATTTACCGCAATGAATTCAACACCATTAATTTTTGATGAGATCATGTGATTGATGGCATTTCCACCACTTCCTCCAGCTCCGATAACTTTAATTCGTGCGAAGGTTTCAATTTCAGGGTTTAGTTTAGGCATAGTATATTTTTCTTATGTAATATGTTTGGTATTGTACCAAACCAATGGACAGTAGCAAGAGCTACACGGTTAATTGACAATTTATGGTCTTAGTTGGGAGATAAAATAACGTACTTTCTTTTTCAAAGAAGCAAGTGAAAAAATGGATTCTGATATTTCATCTGGCCCATCAAGAGAACACAAACCGTAGGCTATTGAAAATTTAGGGCTGATAAACTTCTTTTGTTTCTTCTGGGAATCTTGTACCTCGATACGAACCAAGGTAGAAGGAATACGAAGCATTGAACGTCCAAGCTCAGCAATACCTTCTGCCAGTGAGCCACTACCTGTCCAAAATGCTCCAGCTGGTAGTAACCTATTCTTCCGAATGCTTTTAAGATGCTGTTCAACTGACTCTACAATATCGATAATACGAGCATTTCTAATTTCCTCAACTCTCTTCTTAGGGTGGTTGTTATTTTCACCATGCTTCACAGAACGAGCCTCTTCAATTGGAATTTGCAATCCAAGAGCAAGATCATTGGTAATATCATTTGATCCTAGTGGAATAACTTTAAGAGAGGTAAGGATGCCATGTTCATAGGTACTTACCTGGGTAGTTTCTGAACCAATATTGATAAGTACAGCACCTTGTTTTCGCTGATCATTATTAAGAGAATAGGATGCATCTGCAAGTGGAGCAGCAACAATATCCTCAATATTAATACCAACAGCTTCGATCACCGAGACAAGTGAATCAAAATGGTGTTCAGGAATTGTTACTAAAATTATTTTAGCTTCAATGCTTGATCCAAACATACCAACAGGACTTCCAAGTACATCTCTTCCATCTACTTTATAACTAATAGGGATAACATGGAGAATCTTCTTATTCGGATACTTATCAGAAAAAAGTGTCTCAGCTTTTCCAACAACATCACTAAGATCTTGTGATGAAAGCTCAGATTCTTTTTTCTTAAGAATAATATTTGTTCGGACATATTGTGATGCCAAACCAATACCACCAATGGAAAAAGAAGCAGACTCAAGTTTTCTCTTTGATTTTCTTTCAAATTCTTTGACAGCTACCTTTAATGCCTCAGTACATTGAGCAATATCACGTATATATCCTCTATCAATACCAAAGGAAGGTGTAAGAGATGTATGACTGATAGAAATATCCTTTCCCTCAAAAATCTCACATCCAACGATTGCGATGTGACCTGTTCCGATATCAATAGAAGTTTGGTAAGTGTTGTTCATAGGGAAGACTAGCTAAATGTTACCTTGTTTAGGTAATATTGCTCTTGCTCATCCATTTTATCACTGTGTTCCATTCCTTTCAAATGCAAGCATGCATGAATGAATAGAAACATAACATGTTGATGGTAATGATGTCCGTATTTTTTTGCTTCAGACCGAGCCTTTAAGAGGGTAATAATAATTTCTCCTTCTTGCTCCTCTAAAGGAAAAGCTAAAACATTCACTGGATCATCTTTTTTCTTCCAGTCTTTATGAAGCTGAATTGAATCATGTATAGTAGGGAAGGTAAGAGACAGTAGGTACTCTTTTCCGAGAATATCGTTTTTTATAGCAAGAAAAGGCAGGTTTGGAATCCCGCCTTTTGTCATTCTGGTGATCGTGAAGTTTTTAAACTCCTTGATCTCCATATATTATCGTCGTGAACGCTTATCAGTAACAAGTCCCATTTTTTCTTTGAGCTCGTACTCATTTCGCTTTTCAATCTTGTTTAGTGCATTTTGCTTCTTTTTGAAATCAGAATCTGCACGTTCAAAATATCGAAGTGAGCGTTTTTTTCTTAGTACTCCAGAAATTTTTATCTTTCGAGAAAATTTTCGAAGTAATCCAAGTGCGTTGTCATTTTTTGACTTTTTAATATCTACATTAGTTGCCATATGTACCGGGATATTATCACAGGCTTGATATACGAGCAAGTCACTATACGTGAATATGAACCTTCTTCTGTGCACCAAGTTCAGAAACCACCTCTCTTAACATAAGGTATTGCTTACTTGATCCCCAATGCTTAGGTTCAAATTTAATGTATATGGTAATGAGTGCTTCTTGTTTTGTTGTTCCTGGACCTACTGAAATACTTGGATCAAATACATTAAACAATTTCTCATACTGAAAAAATGATCTTTTAAGAGTATTTTTTTTAATAGGAATTGATATTTCAACAAGGGTTTGAAATGGTGGTAGGTTGTATTTCTTTCTCTCTTTGAGTTCTCTTTTAACAAAGTCTTGAAGCATTCCTGTTTCAATAATATCAACATGAGTTAAGAGATCCTTTCTATCTTGGATATAGGTGGTTTCCTTTGTTTTTTCAGCAATAGTTGTAAGAAGATATATCAGTTGTTCTTCGGTATCATAGCTCACACTCGAGAGTAGTGATGCAAAACTTGTAACAACTGAAATATCAACCTCATCAATCTCAAATACCGCTTTAGATGTTCCAACGATAATCAAAGGTGCATTACCTTGATAGTGTTTGATGTATTCATTCCTATCTTTGGTAGTCTTCATTTCCATTGCGTCATAGCAAATAACTTGTGCATGCGGAAAATCAATAGCTAATAAATCAGCTAGCTGTGATGTTCCTATACCCATGCGTACAAGTGAGACACCTTTACAAAACTGACAGGTATCAAAGGCTTGAATCTTCTCACCTGTCTTTACACAAACATATACCAGTTCTTGCTTCTGTGTTACTTGGTTTTTTTGTATGAATAGACTATATGGTTTACCTGATTGTGGTGATACTGCAAGATTACCACATTCACTACATACCATGTGGGGTGCTTGACCTTTTTTAGGTGCATACACAAAAACTTTTTTTTGATGCGAAACTGCCTCTTTAATAGCGGTATAGCTTTCATGGTGAAGTGGATGAAATCCTTGCTTTACATGACGTAATTCTTTAATTCTCTCTGATTCAGTTTGCTTCGATGGTCCAATTGAATATCTAAGAAGTGAAATCTTTTTAGTATCAAACATCTTTTGAGAACAAGGATCAATGGCATGCATTTCACCTTTCTGTTCTCTAGACCAACTTTTGAGATCTACCATGCTATCAGCATAGGTACAGTTACTGTGCATGTGGTAAGCAAGGCGTTCAACAACTTTACGAATATCTACATATGGTTGTGCAACATCACGTTGGTAATATGGAGAGCTACTTTGGTGAATTATGTACTCACTAATATTTTTAGGAAACAATGCAAGAGCTGAATAGGTTCCAATAACAATTGAACCTTCATCTGATGAGTACAGAGTATTAATGAGAGTCATAAGTGCACTTGATCGCAATTTTCCATGAACAAGGTACGATCGTTCTTCAATACCTTTTGTTACCAATGAAAACACCTTCTGAGCTTCAATAACGGTTGGGCATATGATGATAAGGGATTGTTTTTTTCCAAGTGCTTCACGAGCCTTAGTTTTGTAATACCGCATCCTGTCATCATTTTTCTGCTGAAGTATATATAATTCAGGAACTACCTCTTTTGAAGAAAAATCTTGCTTTGGTATAGAAATTTCAGAAAAATTCTTAATCATTGCTTTTGGACATAGCGATTGTATAAGAGAACTCATACTACATAGATATAGATCTGAAATTTCACTCGCCATTGAAAGAAATGCTTCTGAAAATATTTGTGTTCGATGAATTTTCGATATATTCCTTATCTGAAACGAAGAGTTACGAAGTAATGATTTCATCTCCATTGCAGATCTCTTTGCAACAACTAAAGCAGGTACCTCTTTGTTACGAAGAGGTACTGAAACTAAAGAACCTAAAGCTACATCCTTTGCAGAAAAATAGCTGAGGTGATCTTGGGGCAATAGTTGTGACAGGGGAATAACATCAAGAATATACATGGATACAAGTGTACGAGCTATTATCAAATATCGCAATATTAAAACACCTTTTACGGTGTTTTAAATTTCCTTTATCACTTCAATATCTGCTCCAATTGAATTAAGTCGTTCTACAATATTTTCATAACCACGTTTAATTGAGTATACGTTCCTTAGAATAGAACGTCCCTCAATACCAAGCATAGTTACCATGATCATGGTTGAAGGGCGAAGTGCTGGAGGACAAATAACTTCACCTGGTGAAAGGTTAAAGCCTCCTTCAATAAATACACGGTGTTGATCAGCAAGTCGTATTTGAGCACCAAGTCTATTTAACTGTGTGAAATAGATAGCTCTATTCTCCCACATCCAATCATGGATAAGAGTAGTTCCTTTTGCTTTCAGTGCCACAGGAACGAAGAAGGGAAGGTTGTCAGTATTTATTCCAGGATATGGAGTTGCATGAATCTTGTCGGTAAGTGCATGCATACTGTGAGGTGGTAATACGGTAATATCAACAAGTTCTGTCTTCTTGTTCTTTGATTTGTAACGTATTGATTGATTAATATTTACTCCCATTTTTTCCAACTTAAGTAATTCAAGTTTAAGGAAATCAATAGGGCATCGTTCGATGGTAAGTTTTGAATTAGTTGCAATAGCAGCTGAGATAAACATCATTGATTCAATAGGATCTTCACTATTATGATGTTCAATATTTACATTAATATCTTTTACCCCATGAACGATGAGTTTCAAGGTACCAATTCCTTCAATTTTCACTCCCATTTTTTGAAGTAGAAAACAAACATCCTGAACCATGTAATTTTGTTGTGCAAAATGAATTGTCGTAGGTCCTGGAATTCCAGCAGCTGCAATTACAATATTTTCTGTAGCCGTATCTGAAGCTTCGTACATGACAATTTCTGCAGGCTTTAACTTCAATCTTTCAACAAGGTATCCAGTAGATTGTGTGGTGATATTCATACCAAGTGACTCAAGACCATGTTTATGTGCAGCAATAGTTCGTTCTCCCATTTTACAACCTCCTGCAGTAGGGATTTTAAATGACTTCATGTGGTGAACAAGTGAACCAATACACATAAGGAACGAACGTACGGTTTGTGCAGACTTCTTGTTTAGCTTATCAAAGTTATATCTCTTTGGTGGTGTTATTCTAATTGAATTCTTTGCAATCCATTCCACATCAACTCCCATACTTTCAAATATTTCAATGAATCGAAATACCTCTTGAATTCGAGGAATACCATGTAAGGTAGTCACTCCTTTGTTCAACAAGCTAGCACTCATCATCCCCATAGCACCGTTCTTTGATGTGTTTGTAGCGATAGTTCCTGAAAGCTTCTTCCCACCGTTGATGATAAAATCGTCTCGTTCTTCTCTTCGAAGTTTAATGAGTTGGTGATCAAGAGCATCACCAATTTTAATAAGTTCTTGTGTTGAAAAATTCAAGCCACCTTTTTCCATTCGTGCAACAGCACTTTGTGTCGTTTCTAGAATTTCTGCAAACTGTGCTTGCGTAAGGCCCTTTTCCTTTCGAAGCAACTTAATGAAATCACCAATCTCTTTTTGTTGTCTGTTTATTGTTTCAGTATTCATAGCTAAGTATTTGTTATCAAATATAGCGTATATGATATATCTTTTAGTATATTAAAGTCAAATTATATATGTAGATAAGCTGTATATATCAAAAAAGTGTTCAAAATGCTCGTTGTTCTTTTCAGGCTTCGTGATAGTATTTTGGTATATGGGAATGTTTTCAAAAAAACTAGGAATTGATCTTGGAACAACAAATATCTTGGTATATGTACCAGGAAAAGGAGTTATCTTAGACGAACCATCAGTGGTTGCTGTTTCAATACAAGATAACAGGGTACTTGCCATTGGTTCTGAAGCAAAGCAAATGATCGGACGTACTCCTGATGATATTGTTGCATATCGACCAATGAAAGATGGAGTTATCGCTGACTACCGAGTAACTGAAAAAATGCTCCGTTACTATTTTCAAAAAGCACTTGGACCATGGAACTTCATCAAACCTGATGTATTACTTTCTGTTCCAGCTGGAATTACCTCAACAGAGAGAAGGGCAGTTATTGAAGCAGCAATGAAAGCAGGAGCAAGGAATGCATATGTAGTGAAAGAGCCAATTCTTGCTGCTATTGGAGCTGGAATTACTATCCAACAACCAAACGGTTACATGATTATCGATATTGGAGGAGGTACCATTGATGTTGCTGTTATCTCACTTGGAGGAATTGTTGCCTCAAATTCTGTAAAGTGTGCAGGAAGAAAAATTGATGATTCAATTATCGACTTCATGAAGAAATCGTACAACTTAGCTATTGGTGATAGGACAGCTGAGAAGATAAAGATAAAGATTGGATCTGCGTTACCACTTGATGATGAACTTGAAGTTGTGGTAAAGGGAAGAGATTACATTACAGGATTACCTCGATCAGTTAAAATTTCAACTAATGAGATAACAAAAGCTATTGATTCTGAGTTAAAAACAATGATTCAAGCAATCAAGGATGTTCTTGCAGAAGTTCCCCCTGAATTAGCTTCAGATATCATTGATAACGGAATTACCCTAACTGGAGGAACATCACAACTGAGAAATCTTGATGAACTTATATACAGAAGAACAGGAGTTCAAGCATTTCTAGTTGATGATCCACTGTTTTGTGTTGCTCGAGGAACAGGAATTGCTCTTGAACACCTCGATACTTACAAGAAAGCAATCATCAGTAAATAGCAAGGTCAAACCTTGCTATTTTTGATACACTAAAGATATGAATCTATCAAAGCATGTAGAAAAATGGAAACCAAATCACCATAGCTATGGAATATCAAGTACTTTTCTAAAGAGTGCTGATTTAAGAAAGATGCTTCCTCAGGATATTGATTATTGTTATGAATCAGATCAAGACACTTGTAAAATAGATGAGGTACGAAGAATACGTAATTTACAAAGTGAACGAACTGACGGCGTTTCAGTTTTTATTATTTCCTGTACTCATATTACCCATGAAGCTCAAAATGCACTGTTGAAGATTTTAGAAGAACCAAGTTCTCATACCTATTTCTATTTAATCTACCCTCAAATTGAACAGCTATTGATAACCTTACAGTCACGTCTTGAGGTGCTTGAATATACACAGATTCAATCTGAAGATGGAATTATTGAACCCTCAGCATTTATCGCAATGTCTCTTGATGAACGTTTTAGTTACATCAAAGAAATCACTGACAAGAAACATGAGCCATTATTACAAAAGAAAGATGTACTTCATCTTTGCTATCATCTTGAACAACACTTCAGTAGTACAAAAAACTATCAAGGACTTAAGACAGTATATGAAGCTCGTACCATGCTTCTTTCAAGTAGTGCATCGCTTAAAATGATTCTTGATATGGTTGCTGTATATTGTTCGTAATGTATACTTGAAACATATGAATTTTGACTTTAACAACACACAACGAGCTCTTAATCAGGCTATTGAATATCTTAAACAAGAATACTTACAAATATCAACAGGGAGAGCTAATCCTAGTCTTCTTGATGGTATCTATATCGAGACATATGGAACAAGGCAGCCAATTAAAAACATTGCATCTATCACCCTTGAAGATGCACGTACTCTTAAAGTAACTCCGTGGGAAAAGAATCAAATTCAAACTATTGAAAAGGCACTTCATGAATCTCATCTTCCTTTTTCAATATCAGTTGCTGATTCTGGAATTAGAGTTCATATTCCACAACTTACTGAAGAATCAAAGAAGTCTTTAGTTAAATTGGTAAAGGAAAAACTCGAAGACGCACGAGTAAAAGTACGAAACGCTCGGCAAGAAACAATGAAAGAAATTGATGCTTCAGAATCAAGTGAAGATGAAAAGAAGAGGAATAAGGAAATACTTCAGAAGCATACAGATGAAGCGAATAAGAATTTAGAAGAAGTTTTTGAGAAGAAAGAAGCTGATATAATGAAAGTGTAGTATGAATATCCTAATATTTATTATAGTTTTAGGAACACTCATATTTGTTCATGAACTAGGACACTTTCTCTTTGCAAAACTTTTTAACATACGAGTTGATGAGTTTGGATTTGGATATCCACCTAAAGCACTTACACTCGGTTACTTTAAAGAAACAAAAATTACACTTAACTGGATTCCTTTCGGAGGGTTTGTAAGAATTCATGGTGAAGATGGTGATGGAAAAGAATCACATGATTCACTTGTTTCAAAATCTAAGCCAAAGCAATTTCTCGTAATGGCAGGAGGTATTATCTTCAACATTATATTCGCTTGGATATTACTTTCCTCAAGCTATATGCTTGGAATTCAAAGTTCAGTAGATTCTGCACCCGATGGTTATGTGTTTGAAAACACAGCATTGACGGTGACTTCTGTGTCACCAGAATCTCCAGCCTCACTTGCTGGATTGTTACCAGGTGATGCTGTTCTTGAATATCAAAGTCCTGATACACAGGTTTTTGTAGAAGATGAAGGAACAGAAGTATTTAGTAACTTCATCAATGAAGCTGGATCTAAGGGTCACAGTGTTGATATTGCAGTACTGAGAGATGAACGTATTGAAAAAATCTCACTTATTCCAGAAGAGGGAATTATTGAAAATCGATTTGGAATTGGTGTAGGGATAGATCAAATTGGTGAAGTTCGACTCGGATTTTTTAATGCTCTGTATCACGGACTTATCAATACCTTTGTGTTCCTTGGGGCAATCACTGAAGGATTCATTAGTTTAATTTCTGGTTCAGTTCCACTTGATGCTGTTTCTGGTCCTGTTGGAATTGTAAGTCAGGTTGGTCAGGCTAGCTCTCTTGGACTTACTTATCTACTTGGATTCACGGCGCTATTGTCACTTAATCTTGCGGTACTCAATGCCTTTCCATTTCCAGCACTAGATGGTGGAAAAATTGTAGTTATTGGTATTGAATCAGTACTTAAAAAACCACTTCCTGTTCAAGCAGTAAACTGGGTGAATGCGATTGGATTCATTATCCTTATCCTGTTTATGATTGTCATAACCATTAAAGATATTTTTGTACTGATATAAAACAAGCAGAAATGCTTGTTTTATATTACCCACATCATGTTACAATTCCAACATGAAACTAAGGGAAATCTTACATAATATTGAGACACTTCAGGTTATTGGAAGTACAGATATGTTCATTTCTGAATTAAGTATTGATTCAAGAAATATTACACAGGGTAACCTTTTTTTTGCAATACCTGGAACTGAAGTAGATGGGCATACATATATTCAGCAAGCAATACAACAAGGTGCTTTAGCTATTGTGTGTGAAGTACTTCCTGAACAACTAACTCCTTCTGTTTGCTATATTCAAGTATCACATACGTCATCGGTGGTAGGGATAATGGCATCTACCTTCTTTGGAAATCCAACTCAAGAACTAACCGTAATTGGTGTTACTGGTACCAATGGAAAAACAAGTATTGCGTACTCTTTATATCACGCACTTCTTTTACAAAAGAAAGAAGTAGCTCTTTTTTCTACCATCTCAAATATTCTCAATGGAGAGGTGTTTCAAGCGGGACACACCACAGAAGATGCTATTTCTCTACAAAGACATATGAGGCAAGTAGCAGATGGTGGGGCAAAATTCGTTTGTATGGAAGTTTCTTCACATGCATTGGAGCAGGGAAGAGTACAGGGTGTTGATTTCGATATTGCCTTGTACACCAACCTAACACAAGACCATCTTGACTATCACCATACGATGGAAGCATATGCCAAGGCAAAAAAGAAATTTTTCGATATGCTTAAACCCTCTTCAGTTGCGATTGTGAATGCTGATGACTCATATGCAGAGTATATGGTTGAAGAAACCAAGGCATCGATTAAGTACTACGGAATGACCAATGGGGAATATCGTATATCATCTCCTGAGTTAGAAATGACACAATCATCATGGATGATTCAAGATACTCGCGTTGTGAGTAAGCATATTGGATTATTCAATGTATATAATCAGACCTGTGTATATGCAGTACTTGATACTCTTGGATTTGAAGATGCAGATAAAACTCTTTCAATGATACCAGGTATACCTGGACGAATGGAGATGGTAAGTTCAGCTGAAAAAGGTATTACTGGAATTGTTGATTATGCACACACTCCTGATGCCTTGAAAAAAGTCTTAGAAACAATTTCACTTGTTCCACATAGAAAGATTATTACCATATTTGGTTGTGGTGGTGACAGAGAAAGGGAAAAAAGACCTCAGATGGCAAGAATTGCAGAAGAACTGAGCGATATTGTGATCGTAACAAGTGATAATCCGAGAACTGAAGATCAGAATCAAATTTTCAGTGATATTGAAAAGGGATTCACAAAATCAGCAACAGAGCACGCAGTTATTACCGAAAGAAATGAAGCTATCAAGCGAGGTGTTCAAATTGCACAAGAAGGTGATGTTATCCTTATTGCAGGAAAAGGACATGAAAATTATCAGATAATAGGGACAAGTAGATTTCCTTTTAATGATAAAGAAATTCTACAATCACTACTATCATGAGAATAGGTTTTTTTGATTCGGGACTTGGTGGTCTTTTGGTAATGGAACATTGTATTAAACAAAAGCCCCATCATGAGTATGTTTTTTTAGGTGATACGAAGTATCTTCCATATGGACCACGATCAACTGAAGAAATAATTGAATATTCATTTCCATGTATTACCTTTCTTCTTGAACATCAACAATGTGACCTTGTTATCATTGCTTGTAATACCATTAGTGTCCGAGCTGTAAAACAGTTCCAAGAAAAATATCCACAGTACCGTGATATGGTTATTGGTATTGATATACCTACACTTTCATACCTAAGAAATATTGATAGTGAAGAGGTACTTACCATATCAACCATACAAACTAAGGAGTCAGGTAGGTACAGCTCTTTTAGTAAAGAGGTGATTGCTATGCCTGGATTAGTTGAACTTATCGAAAATTCACAAAAAGAAACTGCTATGCATATGTGTGATGATGTTCTTGCACATCATCATGAGATAGCTAATCTTTTTCTTGGCTGTACGCACTATCTTTGGTTGTGCGATGATCTTAAGGAAAAATACCCTGATATACATATCATCAGGCAAGATGAAATTGTTTGCGAATTAATCCCTGACATACAGAAAGATAAATTCAATGTTGAATATTTTTTAACTTCGCATATTGATGAGTATATAAAAAAATACCAGAAAGATTTTAAACTGGTATTTATACCTCGATAAGTTGATGAGTGTATTGATATACATCACCAGCACCTGCAGATACAATAACATAATGTTCATTGTATTTTTTTATAATCTTCGAAACGAGATGCTCTGGTTGCGTTACTTGTTCAACACTAATTCCAGCTTTAAGTAAATCATCAAAAAGAAGAAACGCTTCATCTTTCAAATACTCTTCTCTTGCTCTGTATGTTTCAAGAAGATACAAATGATTAACTTGTGATAGCGCACTAACAAAACCTTCTTTTAAATCTCTTGTACGTGAGTAAAGATGTGGTTCAAAGAGCATTACAATATGCTTTTCAGGAAACATCTCTCTTAACGCATCACACAGAAGGTGAAGACCTTCTGGGTTATGAGCATAATCATCATATACAACAGCACCATTTTTAGTAACTCCTAGATATTGAAATCTTCTAAATGCGCCTTTAAATGAATGTGAAAGATATCTCTTTGATTCTTCAATATCAAGGGAAAGAGCCTCCATTATTGAAAGAGCTGCACATGCGTTATATTTGTTATGCTCTCCTGGAACTGAAACCGTAATACCATCTAAGTATTTTGTATAGTCAATGATTTTCATACCTAAGCTCTTTGCTTCTTGAATAACAGAAGATAGGTTTGGATCATTAACATTACATACAAGAATTCCATTACCCTTTGTATTACGCACAAAGGAAATAAATGAATCTTGGATATCAGCTAAATCTGAAAAATAGTCTAGATGATCTTCAGTAATATTAGTAACTACCAGAATATTATGGTGAATGTTAAGAAATGAATCTTTGTATTCACAAGCTTCGGTAACAAGAATTGTATCATTCCCTTGAAGAAAATTACTTGAAAACTTCTGTGATACCTCTCCAATAATTGCTGTTGGATGAAGATCATGATGTTCTAGTAATTCAGAAATCATAGTTGTAGTGGTTGTTTTTCCATTGGTACCTGAAACAGCAATTGAAAATGGAACCGATTTACTTACCATACCAAGTGCTTCTGGATAGCTAAGTTCTTTAATATCAAGACTACGAGCTTTTAGCCGTTCAGGATCATTTTCAGAAACAGCTGGGCTGTAGATAAGTAAATCAATATCCTTTGATATTAATGACGGGTTACTTCCAATGTATACAAGAGCCCCCTTATCAATTAAGAGTGCTGTTTGTTTGGATGCTTGTAAATCAGAACCTGAAACTTGAGTACCGTGTGCAAGATAGTACTGAGCCAGTGAAGATACACCAACCCCTCCTGCACCAACTAGGTGTACATGCTTTACTTGAATTCTTTCGTTCATACAAAACAGTATACCAAAGATTAGTAGTTTTTTAGATATTGTTTTACCTTCTGAACAAATTGATCATTTCTTTCGTATTCATTCTTAAATAAACCAAAAGATGCAGCTGCTGGTGAGAGGATGATAATATCACCATCATTAGCCTGCCTTAAAGCAAGATTGCATGCTGTACTCATACTCAATGCTCTTGTATATGAGGTGTATGAAGTAGGTAATGCATCACAGATTTTATCTGTTGCTTTTCCAGGGAAAAGAAACACGTAACTTACATGTTTCGCTATATATTCTGCAAACTGAGTGTAATGAAATTCCTTATCAGATCCACCAGCTATTAGAATTATCTTTTTATCAGGATACTGGTCCTTCAAAGAACGCAGAGATTCAATGGTTGAATCAGGTGTAGTTGAATTGTTATCATTAAAGAATAGTAACCCTCGTTTTTTACTTGTGCCTAAAAATTCAAATCTTCCACTAACACCTGAAAACAGGGTAAGTCCTTCTTTAATATACCGAGAAGAAATACCAAGACATCGTCCTACTTCAAAGGATAAAGAAATGTTTTTCATGTTATGGCTTCCAAAAATCATGTATTCCCATGATTTCGGAAGATTATCTAAATCTGCTAAATGTTCTTCAGACTTAATCTCATTAGAATAATATTTTGTGATAGCATCTTTTGCATTCTGAGAGTAGACAAGTTTTCCATTGCTATCTTGGTATTGGAAAATAGCAGCCTTGTCATTAAAGTACTCTTGCATTGAACCATTGTAATAGTTCATATGATCCTCAAAGAAACTGGTGAAAATAGCAATGTCTGGTGAATATCCAATAGTATGCAGTCCTTGTAACTGCCATGAATCAAGTTCAGCAAGGATAATATCACCATCTTTAATTTTTTTGAGGATAGGGAGATTTGCAACACCACGTATATTTCCAGCTAGGTGGTATCTTAAACCAGCTGCCTTAAGGATTGATTCAACCATTGCGGTTGTTGTTGATTTTCCTTTAGTACCGGTAATTCCAATAACTTGTACCTTATCAAATTTCAATTCCTTTAGTATCTTCACTAAGAGTGCAAATGACATAAATGTAGGTACTCCATCTAATTGAGCAGCTTTTAAGTATTTATTATCTTTTGGAATTCCAGCTGCATGTAACACAAGGTCACGATTTCTAAAATCAGCTACCTTATGTTTTTCCAAGGTATATGAAATATTCTTATATACCTTAAGGTTTTTAATAGAAGGGCTAAGTGTTTGTTTCGTACGAAGATCAGTTGCAATGATATCTGCACCACATGATGCCATGAAAGCAATATCTCCAACTCCGCGCCCAAGTAAACCAATTCCCATTGCGGTTATTTTTTTTCCTTGGAAGTATTCTTGATACTGCGCTTTTTTCATAAAATAAAGTGTACTGTTTTCGTATCAAAAAAACAAGAATACTTTTTTTTGATATACTACATGACATATGAACGTTATTGATTTCCACAACAAATATATTAATGAACATGGATTGAAAGTATGTACTGATTCAAGAAATGTAGAACCAGGTTCTGTATTTTTTGCTCTAAGAGGTGACTCATTTAATGGAAATGATTTTGCCGTGCAAGCTCTTTCAAATGGCTGTATTGCAGCGGTTGTTGATGACCCACTTATTCAGCATGAACGTTGTATTTTAGTTAGTGATGTTCTTTCTTTCCTTACTGAACTTGCACGCTACCATCGAAGGACGGTAAATATTCCTGTAATTGGTATAACTGGAAGTAATGGAAAAACAACAACAAAGGAACTTATTTGTGCAGCGTTATCAAAACAAAAAAAAGTAATCGCAACGATAGGAAATTTGAATAATCATATTGGTGTTCCTCTTACTTTGTTGCGAATTACCTCAGATACTGACATTGCAGTTATTGAGATGGGTGCGAATAAGATAGGGGATATTAAAGAGTTATGTGAAATTGCAGAACCTACCGCAGGTATCATTACTAATATTGGTAAAGCACACTTGGGATATTTTGGTGGTATTGGAGGTGTTATTGAAGCAAAAACAGAGATGTACCGTTTTCTACAAGAACGTGATGGTCATATATTTGTAAATGCATCAGATGATCTTTTGTTGAAATACGCAGGAGCACTTGAAAAGACTCTTTATGGACCAAAGGTTCACAATGAGTTTAGGGTGATTTCAAAAGAAACAGTCCCATATGTTTCAGTGTCTTGGGGGTATAATCAAGAAATCAAAACACAGCTAACTGGTGAGTATAACGTTGAAAATATTGCATGTGCTATTGCCGTTGCTATGTATTTCAACGTACGGAATGATCTAATCAAAGAAGGTATTGAATCATATCACCCACATAACAATCGCTCAGAAATTACCGAAACACCATTTGGAAATACTATTATAAAAGATTTTTATAATGCGAATTCAAGCAGTATGAATGTTGCGATATCAAACGCAGCGCATATAAAAAAGGAAAACCAAGTACTTATCCTTATTCTTGCTGATATGTTTGAGCTAGGAGAATTCTCAGAAGAAGAACATCAAATAGTAGCGAGGCACGCAATGAGTGTACAACCAGACAGACTTATCCTTATCGGAAAAGATTTTTATAAAGTTCCAATCACAGCTGAAAAATATTTAAGTACTGAGGATTGTATTAAAGCACTACAAGATCAAATAATAACAAACAGTTTGATACTTATTAAAGGATCAAATGGAATGCATCTTGGCAAAATACTACAAGAGGTTAATCTGTAGATATGAATGTACTTACACATGAATCACTAAATATACCCACTTCACCAGGGGTGTATTTTTTCATGAAAAATGATGAAGTTCTATACATTGGAAAGGCTACTAATTTAAAGCAAAGAACAAGAAGCTATTTTAATCCAACTCTCATGGAAACAAGGGGACCAATCATTGTGAAAATGGTAGAAGAAGCAACTAGTATAACTCATACAGTAACCGACTCTGTACTAGAAGCACTTCTCCTTGAATCATATTTAATTAAGAAACACCAACCCGCTTACAATTCAAAGGAAAAGGATGACAAAAGTTATAACTATGTAGTTATAACAAAAGAAGACCTTCCTCGTGTTTATCCTGTAAGAAAAAGAGAATTAGATATTCTCATTGGAAGAAAGCAGGAACTTCTTCATGTCTTTGGTCCATTTCCCCAAGGAAATGTTTTAAGAACCGCATTACAAATACTTAGAAAAATATTTCCATTTTATGGAAAGAAAGGTGTTGGTAGTTATTCTCACGAATTCTATGAACAACTAGGTCTTGAGCCTGACGGAACTTCAACATTGAAGGAAGCATATCAGGAAAACATTGCATTGCTTGCACTATTCTTTCAAGGAAAGAAGGCACAAATAATTAGTACCTTGAAAAAGAAAATGATGGAGCATGCAAAGAAACTTGCTTTTGAACAAGCGCAAACAATTAAGAAGCAAATATATGCTCTTGAACATATTCATGATATTGCTCTTATGAAAAGAGATTTTGAACTAGGAACTGATATTTCAATGACGAGAATAGAGGCATATGACATTGCCCACATGCAAGGGCAAGATATGGTTGGGGTGATGGTGGTACATAACGGAAGAGAAATTAGTAATCAAGATCATCGTATTTTTTCTGTACGTTCGGTAAGTAGTTCAAATGATCCTCTTGCTTTACGTGAAGTACTCACTCGAAGACTCGCTCATACCAATTGGCCATATCCTTCACTCATCGTTGTAGATGGGGGGAATATTCAAAAACGTTCCATTGAAAAGGTACTTAAAGAACATGACCTAAGTATCCCTGTTGTTTCTGTTGTAAAAGATGATCGTCATAAAGCAAAGGGTATCTTAGGACAACGTAAAATTATTGAAAAGTATCAGTATGAGATTTTGAATATACATGCTGAATCACATCGTTTTGCCATCAATGCACACAAAAGAAAAAGGAATAAAAGATTTTTAGATTCATAGGGTGGTATACTGTTTTTGTTATCAATAATCATAGTCAAAAAAATAGCGACTATACAAACATATGAAAACAATATTTGAAAACATACAAGAATCAATTCTTGAAGCAGGAAAACGACTATCACTAGATGAACGTATCATTAAGCAAATAACCACTCCACATAAGATAATCGAGGATACGGTTAATGTTCCTAGTATTGGAGACGTTGATATTTATAGGGTTCAATTTAACAATGTATTGGGTCCATACAAAGGTGGAATTCGATTTCACCCAGAGGTAAATATAGATGAGGTAAAAGCTCTTTCTATCACCATGATGCTTAAATGCTCACTTGTAGGTATTCCTTTAGGTGGGGCAAAAGGAGGGGCTTCAATAGATGCAAAAAAACTTTCGCAAGTGCAATTAGAATCAGTATCTCGTGCATGGATACAATCAATGCATACATATCTTGGGGTAGATAAGGACATTCCTGCTCCTGATGTGAATACAAATGGTCAGATTATGGCTTGGATGCTTGATGAATACGAAGTCATTAATCAAAGGTCAGAGCCAGGTATGATTACAGGAAAACCACTTTCCTTAGGTGGTTCAGAAGGAAGAGTTACTGCAACCTCTCAAGGAGGTGTTCATGTACTTCTTGCAACACTTGAAATGCTTCCATTAAAAGAAACTACTCGAAAGGTAATAGTTCAAGGTTTTGGAAATGTAGGTTCCTTTGCTGCAACAATGCTTCATGATCTAGGATTTAGTATCGTAGGTATATCAGATAGTTCAGGCGCACTGTATTGTGAACAGGGAATTGATCCTTATGCAATTTTAAAGGTAAAAGAAAACAAGGAATCTCTTGAAAACTGGGCGCAAGATCAAGAAGGAATTATATACATATCTAATGATGAATTGCTCATTCAAACATGTGACATCCTTATTCCAGCTGCTTTAGAAGGAGTTATCACCGAAAAGAATGCAGGTACCATTAAGGCAAGTCATATTCTTGAACTTGCAAACAACCCAACAACCAAAGAAGCTGATGCTATCTTGAAGGAGAGGGGTGTAGTAGTAATTCCAGATTTCTTAGCAAATGCAGGTGGTGTTAGTGTAAGTTACTTCGAATGGGTTCAAAATAGACAGCAATACTATTGGAAAATAGATAGGGTACATGAAGAACTCAAAGAAATCATGACAAAAGCAACAAATAGGGTACTTGCGTATTCAATTAAGAATACACTAACCCTTCGTGAAGCTGCAATTGATCTTGCAATATCTCGTATTGCAGAGGCAAGTATCCTAAGAGGAAGATAAAATGCGGTTCAACCGTTTTTTTATTTGAAAAAAAAGGTACAATGCGAACCATGGAAAATAAAACGGTATTACGATTTGAAAATGTAACCTTTAAATATAGTGAAATACACACTATTTTAGATGAGGTGAATTTCTCTATTAAACGTGGATCAAAGATTACCCTTATGGGACAAAACGGTGCTGGAAAATCATCGCTCTTTAGTATGATCATGGGAGAAAGAGAAGTTAATGAGGGAAGCATTCATATTGCACATGGAAGTACTATTGCTATTGCAAGACAGGTAATTCCAAAGGAACAGCTTTCACTTACGCTTCGAGATTTCTTCCAAGCTCAATTTGATGAAACAATTTACAACATTGATCCAAAGATTGATGAGGTATTAGAAACAGTAAACCTGAAAGCAGATAAAGAGTCATTAATATCATCTTTTTCTGGAGGCCAACAAGCACGAATACTTCTTGCGTCTGCGTTGATTAAGAAACCTGATATTCTTCTTCTTGATGAGCCAACTAACAATCTAGATCATAGTGGGATTACTCATCTTACTGATTTTCTAGTTAACTATGACAAGACGGTAATCGTGATTTCACACGATGCTGATTTCCTTAATGAATTTTCAACAGGTGTTTTGTATTTAGATATTTTCACCAAAAAAATTGAACTATATGTCGGAAACTATTTTGATGTAGTTGAACAAATAGGAGCACGAGTACTCAAAGAGAAAAGAAAAAATGCACAGCTTGAAAAAACAATTCAGCAGAAGAAGGATAAGGCGAACTTCTTTGCAAACAAGGGAGGAAGATTACGTGCTTTAGCAAAACAGATGAGAGAGGATGTTGAGGAGTTTGAGGATAACAAGGTTGATGTACGTAAGGAAGATAAAACCATTCGTAAATTTCATATACCAAACCAACAAGAAGTAACAGGAACTCTCATGCGTATAAGTTCATACACACGTATGAACAAAGGTAAAGAAGAACGAAAAGATGCTTCCATTGATATCAAAAAGAATCATCACTTAAGAATCATCGGACCAAATGGAATAGGGAAAACTACTTTATTAGAGAAAATTGCACGTGCTGAAGATCAAGGAATCACACTTCACGAAAAGGTAAAAATTGGCTACTACCGACAAGATTTTAGAGGTCTTGATATGAATAAAACAGTGTACAGTGAACTTGCATCAGTCATGCCTAGACTCGATGAACAAAAACTTAGATCAGTAGCCTCTGGCTTTCTAATAGGAAGTGAGTTGATAAACAACACTATTGGTACTCTTTCTGAAGGTCAAAAAGGTCTTGTTGCATTTGCTCAACTTGTTTTACTTGAACCTGGACTATTGGTACTTGATGAGCCAACCAATCACATTAACTTTAGACACCTACCTGTTATCGCAGACGCTCTTGATGCATATGAAGGAGGTATGATCATCATCTCCCACGATGAAGAATTTATGGAATCAGTAAGGATTGATGAGATATTTGATCTTGAAAAATAAAAAGCATGCAGAAAGCATGCTTTTTTACAATAACGATGTCTTCTTTTTCCAGACTTCTTCGTTGTATAGATTTTCAATTTTCTCGATACGATCTTTTAAATATTGATCACATCTTGTTTTTTCATTTTCAATCTCCTCCTTGTTCTTTCTGTAGAAATCAATAGCTGATTCCTCCCATTTTCTTAGTGAAATCTGATAAATAATAACAATAGCAACGATGCCAAAGATAGAAATATAAAACAACAGAGTAACTACCAGACTAACAAGTTTACCTGAGTTCAACTCATCTACTAATGAGATGAGAAAGATTCCAAAGAATAGTACTGACAGGTATATTAAGACTGATGCAGTCAATATCTTCTCTGCTTTCAAATCTTCAAAGAGTGCGGTGATTTCTTTACTTAGCTCCATAAATAATATTTTTTTAAAGTTTCTTAAATAAATTAAACCATATATAAAAGATATCCACAAGTATGTAATTCATATATCTTTTTATTCCTTTTCATGATATTCTCTAATTAGATTTTGAGACAAGAGCCGTAAAGAGTATTTTTTTGGGTATTTGAGTTGAAGGATCGTTAAACGAAATAATATAAGAAATATAATGAATGACCGACAAATGTTCCGAGGAAATTGGACATGTGCAGAATGTTCTGCAGATATTAATGAACTACCATTCCAACCAAAAAGTGGGGATGGTCTAAAATGTAACAAGTGTATGCGTTCTACTCGACCAGAACGTGTAATGATCGAAGGAAACTGGGGATGTAAAGATTGTGGAACATCAATCACACAACTTCCATTTACTCCTGAAGATGATAGCAATGTTACTTGTAGAGATTGTCATATGAAAAACAAACCTGCACGACCAGCACGACCAGAACGAAGAATGTTCAGAGGTGATTGGGAATGTAAGGACTGTGGTTCTGACATCAACGAACTACCATTTGAACCTCGTGACCCATCTTCAGTTAGCTGTCGAGATTGTCACAGTAAATAAAAAAACACCGTATGGTGTTTTTTTATTATCCCTTTAGAACTTCTGGATCAGCAAACACTGCATCTGCAAAGTTCCAAAATGCCTCATTACCAGCCTCTTGCCCTATACAGATAGAAGCACGAGCAGCAGGTTCTGCCTGAGGATGGAAATCAAGTGGTAAGTGTCGATATACCCATTTCACATTTGGGAATTCAGCAACCACCTTTTCAAGTTCTGGGTGAACTCGAGCACAGAATGGACATTCAAAATCAGAATATTCAAAGATAGTTATAGGTGCATTTGCATCACCTTTAAAGAAATCTCTTTCTGCATCAAATGGTCTTATATCAGCACCTTGTGGAACAGCATCAATTTCATCTTGTCGTAAGTCACCTGAAGTTGCTCTGGTAAGGATATCTGCAAAGGCTTCAAATGGATATGCTCCTGGTAGGGAAACAAGAGTTCCATCTTCAGTTTGAATAACATTGAAAGGTGTTCCTTGTCCACCTAATCGTCCAGCTTCTGCAACTTCTTCTTGAACACGATTAGCAACTTCTTCTGATTCAAAACAAGTATTAAAAGTATTCTTTCTAATTCCATATTCTTTTGCTTGTGCTAAGTAGAAAGCATCAGGCCCTGTTGCTTCTGGTTGCTTATGTGCTCCTGAAGCAATCAGAAATACTGATAGTACGGTTCCAATAGCACCAAGTGCCAAGGCAATATTAATTTTTTGGTTATTTGTTATCTTCATATACTTGCTATTCTATCAACATCACAGTAATCAGTACATTGTCAGTATCTAAAATACTCAGTAGAATAAATAAAAAACAAAGAATGAGTTCAAAAACACTATTCATTAATTCATGGGAGTATGAAAAAATGAAAAACTACGAAAGTATGTCATGTGGAATACAACTTCCATGTATTGAAAGTACAACTCAGATGGTTAGATATGCAACTATCCAAATGAATAGAGAGTTACAGTTAGCATTTATAAGTGAGCTTGATATATTGATTAATATATTTCATTACTGTAATAGAGCTATAGCAAAAGTGTACCCTAATACTTCTGACTACACTGTTTCTGATAAAAATAGGTTCATTAGTGATAACGCATCTTTCTTTCGAAAGGTTAGATCAGTGGGTAAGGAAGGTTACACTATTCTTTTAGGGCATGAAGTTCTGTATATTGAAAACAATATAGATACATCTATTACTTTACAGGAAAATGAGATTCTCATTATTCCGAGGATCGTACATAGTTCTTCTCCTAAATTTATTATTTCACGATAAAGCCTGAATATCTTTAGGCTTTTTCTTATGACATATCATGATATTCTATACATATGCTTAACTATCTTTATTCACTAATGAAACAGAAGAAATTCTCTTTGATTTTAATTTTTCTAATATCAGCAGTAGTATTATTACTCGTTCCTCAATGGCAGGTGATTGTACGAACACTTTCACTTTTTGATTTTTTCTCAACTGAAATGCTTTCATCCTTATGGTATTTTTTAAAGACTGCATTTCTTTCCATGAATGCTCTTGCACAAATTATTTTTATAGGAACAAGTATATTGTTAAGTCTAAATATTATTCTCCTTATTAAATATATTCAGGTGTATCGTAAATTGTTAAATGTTCAATCTACTGGACTAAGTGCTTTCGGTCTCATTGCAGCAGTATTCACCACAGGATGTCTGTCATGTAGCGTTATATTCATTGCTCCTTTGATAAGTATTTTTGGAGTTTCAACAGGCCTTTTTATATCAAATAACTCACAAATCATTGCATTTCTTGCTTTGATAAGTATTGGATTTTCTTGTTTTCTCTTACTAAAGAAAATAACTGATCCTCAAGTTTGTAATACCAACTATGTCTAATCTTAATGAATTACAAAAAGAAATCGAAAACTATGAAGCTATGATGCTTCATAGTGATTTTTGGGATAACAAGGAAGAGGCTCAGCGTATTATAAAAAGAATAAGTGAACTTAAAAATGAAATCGAAGGGGATAAGAAATACGATAAAGGTAACGCTATCATTAACATCTATGCAGGTGCAGGAGGGGATGATGCTGAAGATTTTGTTCGAATACTATTTGAAATGTATCAATCTTTCATTACCAAGAAAAATTTAATTCTTAATATTCTTGATAGTTCACCAAACACGATTAATGGATTTAGAAGTATATCTTTTGAAATACTTGGGAAAAACTCATATGCACTCCTTAAAGATGAGTCAGGGGTACATCGATTGGTAAGAAAGTCACCTTTTAACAACAAAGGAAAGCGTCAAACATCGTTTGCTCTTGTTGAGGTACTACCTGAAGTAAGTCCTACTGATTTCAATTTAGAAGAATCATCCCTTGAAGTCTCTTTTGCACGTTCAGGAGGAGCTGGAGGGCAAAATGTAAATAAGCGAGAAACTGCTGTAAGAATGGTACATCCACAAACAGGTATCTCTGTATTTATTTCAGAGGGTAGGACACAAGAGTCAAATAGAAGACGTGCACTTGATATTATGCGAGCAAAGCTGTTTTCAAAACACCTTGAAGATGAAGAAAAGAAGAGTAAAGGTCTAAGTATCGGAGACAAAGTAAGCATTGAGTGGGGTCAACAAATGAGATCTTACGTATTTGATCCCTATCAAATGGTAAAAGATCACAAGAAAGATGTAGAAACGAACAAGGTAGATGCTGTATTACAAGGGGATTTAGAAATATTTGTAAGCTAATTTTAATTTGTGATAAAATAACAAACATATGATTGACTTTAAAAATTTATCGAAGACGTATCGTTCTGAAAAGGCATCGCTTCACGATATCAACTTATCAATAAAGGAAGGGGAATTTGTTACCTTAGTTGGGCACTCAGGTGCTGGAAAAACTACTCTAACAAAACTACTTCTTGGTGAAGAAACACCTTCATCAGGAAGTATATTCTTTGATGGTATTGATATATTTTCTCTAAAACAAAGAGATATTCCGAGATATCGTCAAAGAATTGGTGTTGTGTTTCAAGATTACAAACTTTTGAAAAATAAAACCGTATTTGAAAACATAGCTTTTGCAATGGAAATGATAGGGAAAGATGATGAATCTATCGCAAAAGATGTTCCAAATGCTCTTGAGCTAGTAGGCTTAGCTGACAAAGAAGATTCATTTCCTGATGAACTATCAGGTGGTGAACAACAAAGACTTGCTATTGCACGAGCAATTATTAATCAACCTGATTTATTAATCGCTGACGAACCAACTGACTCACTTGATGTTGAAAATGTAAAAGCAGTAGTTCAAATACTAAAAAAGATTAATGAATTAGGAACAACTGTTATCTTAGCTACTCACAACCCAGATGTGGTTAAGCAGCTTGATGATCGTATTGTCATTTTAGAACATGGTCGTATCCTTAAAGATACCCTTAAAAACAAAAAATAATATGTCTATAACTATTGATATAAAAAGAATATTGCATGAAGGATGGGTTTCATTTAAACGAAATAACATTGTTTCATTTGCATCGGTTGTTGTGATGACCATGTCTATGCTTGTGTTAAGTGGAGTACTTTTCCTTAATGCAATTCTTGGATTTTCACTAAATCAACTCGAAGAACGAGTAGATGTGAATATTTATTTCTATCCTGATACACCAGAAGAAGAAATAATAACTCTTGCAGGTTCTATTGAAGAACTTCCTGAAGTACGTGATGTAACTTATATTTCAAGAGATGAAGCTTTTGAAAACTTCCAATTACGTCATGCAAGTGACCCTCTTATCCAGCGATCACTTGATGAGCTAGGTGGAAATCCTTTAGGGGCATCATTGAATGTTCGTGCCTTTGACTCAACAACCTATGAATCTATTGTAAAAAGTATTGAATCACAGCCAGTTGTTGCAAATGCGAATTTCGTAGAAAGAATTAACTATTACGATAACAAAGGACTTATCGAACGTCTCAATGAATTCAGTTCAATTGCTCAAACTGTTGCTTATGCTATTACCATGTTTGTTGCAGGAATTGCTGTGTTGGTAATTATCAGCACCATTAGAATTGCTATTTTCTCATCAAGAAATGATATCGTGGTTAAAAGATTAGTTGGTGCTGAACATAGATACATTAGAGGACCTTTTCTTGTGCAAGGTGCAATATATGGGATCATTGGTTCAATCCTAACCTTACTTGCCTTGTTTCCAATCACCTCATGGATTGGAAAATACACAGAAAGTTTCTTTGGTGGAATGGATATTTCTTCATATTTTATGACAAATATTTTCCAAATATTCTTTATCCTTCTTGCTGTTGCTGTTCTTTTAGGAATGCTTGCAAGTGCATTGTCGATAAAAAAATATTTAAAGGTGTAATATATAAAAAACAATACTATGAAGTATTGTTTTTTATATGATTGAGAAATTAAGAATTTGAAATATAATGAATGAGTTGAAAGCTCATATGATTCTTGAGATTGCATCAACTTAAAGTTATAATAATAAAAAACAAAGTTATGGAACAAGCACCAAAAAAACAAGAAGAGAGTAACAATCCTTTTGGTTTAACAAAAGAGGAATTGGATGATTTGTATAACGATGACCCAAAAGATTTTATGAAAGGACAGCATTAATTTATATTGCCGTCCTTTTTGTTTAGCTATGTGTAGGTTATAATACCCACATATGAGATCAAAAGGATTTACCTTAATTGAATTACTCGTAGTTGTTGCAATCATTGGAATATTGGCAACCGTGGTATTAGCATCATTAGGAAGTGCACGAGAGAAAGCTCGTGATGCGAAACGACATGCTGATATTAGAACGATAAAAAATCAACTTGAACTCTACTATCTCGACAACGGAAGATATCCTACTTTTGGATGGAGAAGCAGTAGTAGTCAAGCGGAATGGACATCGTTTAGCAATGCTCTTGGCATTTCTGCACCTGTTGATCCGGTTAATACGGGAGCACCTGCAAATGGAGGAGCTTCAACTGGATTTACCTATTCATACTATGGTGCAGGATTCGGGTGTGACGGACAATGGTATATGTTGGTATACAAGCTTGAAAGTGATCCTAACCCTGTAAGTCCAGGAGTAAAGAGATGTGATGCTCCGACCTCACCATTTAATTATACTGGAGGTTCAAGAATCACTACTGGAGTGAATAATATTCTCGATTAATGGTTAGAAGAAAAAGTCTGGTAATAACCAGACTTTTTTTGTGGACCCGACAGGACTCGAACCTGCCACCTCCTCAGTGCAAGTGAGGCGCTCTAGCCAGATGAGCTACGGGCCCAGATCGTTAGTTTAAAGAATTAATTAATTAAACTAACTGATTCTCTAAAGAACAACTGCGAGCATTATAAACAACTCAATAAAATATGCAAGATTGTCTTTTATTTTTCTAAATAATAAGTACACTCATAACTATGAAAGATCAAACATTCTATATCTACGGAAGAAAACCAATTGAAGAGCAGTTATTGCATAATCATGAAAATATACTTCGTATCTTTATTTCGGATAAGGTACATGCAAACGAGGAAGACATTAATCAGATAAAAGCATTTTCTAAACAAAAGAGAATTCCTTTTAACACAGTTTCTTTGAAAAAAATTGCAAGCCATGTAGGTGATGTAAATGATCAAGGTATTATTGCACTACTTAAGAAACCAAATTATAAAGATCTTCAAGAATGGTTAGATGCTCTTGAGATCGGAAAGAATCAAGCAGTACTTGTTCTTGATCATATTGAAGATACTCATAACTTTGGCGCTATTCTAAGAACAGCATCAGCTGTAGGAGTAACAGGGGTAATTGTAGCCAAAGATAGACAAGCTCCATTGAATGCAACAGTATTTAAAACATCAGCAGGAGCAGCAACAAAAATTCCAGTAATTCAAGTATCAAATATAAATCAAAGTATTAAACGTTTACAAGAAAACAAGTTTTGGGTTGCAGCTGTTGATATGCCTGAATCTAAAAAAGATATTATCTGGGAACATAGTTTCAATACACCTATGGCCTTTGTAGTAGGTTCTGAAGGAAAGGGTGTTTCTGAAAGAACTAAAGAAATATGTGATTTTACCGTTGGCTTACCACTTTCAAATGATGTTGAATCACTAAACGTATCAGTTGCTACAGCAGCAGTACTTTTTGAATGGAAACGACAGAATCAATAATATAGATATGATATACTATTGATATGATAGAACAGGCACAAAATATTTTAAACATATCAATTATTTGGCTACAAGAGGATGGAATCCATGTCTTTAGCATTCTTCTTATTACTTGGCTTATCTCAAAAGTACTTCATGTATTGGTGAGTAAAGCGGTACGTAGATTGGTACCTGGTGATAGTTTTCATTTACCATCGGAAGAAGAAAAGAGGGAAAATACTCTTATCTCAATCATTCAAGGATTCTTAAGTATATTTATTTGGGTAGCAGCGTTTGTATACATCCTATATAAGTTTGGAGTACCTATTGCACCTCTAGTTACAGGAGCTGGTATTGTGGGAGTCGCTCTTGGATTTGGTTCACAGTCTTTAGTACGTGATATTATCGCTGGTATATTTATCATCGCGGAAAACCAATTCAGAATAGGAGATGTGGTTGATTTGGGTGGATACACAGGAACAGTAGAAGGAATGACTCTTCGTGTTACAAGATTACGTCAACTAGACGGAACGATTCACTTCGTACCTAATGGAGAAATTAAAATCGCATCGAATAAGTCAAAAGATTATTCAATGGTAGATCTTAAGGTTCACGTAGGATATAACACCGAAATTGATTTTCTTGAACAGGTAATCAATGACGTTGGTTTGACACTAAGTTTAGATGAAAACTTCAAAGATCATATTATTGAGCCCCCACAATTTCTACGAATTGATGACTTATCTGATTACTCAGTTACTGTTCGTATACTTGGAAAAGTATATCCAAAGCATCAGTTTCTTGTTGCCGGAGAATTAAGAAAACGCTTAAAGCAAGCTTTTGAAAAAAACAACATTGATATTCCATATCCAACTCGAATCGTTCATAATATTACTGATGAAGTACCTAAGAAAGTTCTTAAAAGAAAAGTAACGAAGAAAAAATAATGATTAACCAAGAAAAAAAAGTAGCATTATCTGGAGTACAGCCTACAGGTAGGCCTCATATTGGAAATTACTTTGGAGCAATGAAGCAATTTGTTGATTTACAAAATAAATATCAATTATATATCTTCATTGCTGATTATCATGCACTAACAACAGTACATGATGCATCAGTATTACAGCATCAAATTAATAACCTGATTCTTGACTATCTTGCAATTGGTCTTGATCCTGAGAAGGTAGTTATCTATCGACAGGTTGATGTACCTGAACTCACTGAACTTGCATGGATTTTTTCAACCTTAGTAACCATTCCTTGGTTGGAGAGAGCGCATGCGTATAAGGATAAGACAGCAAAAGGTCTTGAAGCAAATGTAGGACTTTTTACCTATCCAATCCTTATGGCTGCTGATATTCTTCTTCCTAATGCTGATATTGTTCCTGTTGGAAAAGATCAGATTCAGCATGTTGAAATGGCACGAGAAATAGCAAGAAAATTCAATAGTGAATTTGGTGATTTATTCAAAGAACCACAAGAACTTGTAAAGGAAGGGGTTGAGACTGTTGTAGGTACTGATGGACAAAAGATGTCTAAATCATATAAGAATACTATTCCTCTATTTGGAACTGATGCTGAGATAAAGAAAGCAATTATGGGAATTGTAACTGATAGTAAAAACCCAGAAGACATCAAAGATCCAGAATCATGTAATGTTTTTGCACTCCATAAACTTATCACACCTGAACCACAGCTATCTGAAATACGAGAAAAATATGAGAAGGGTGGTTTAGGATACGGTGACTCTAAGAAAATGCTTCTTGATAACTACATTGCATATATTTCTGATATGCGAGAGAAAAGAGAATACTATGAAAAAAATCCTGGTATTGTTAGACAAATTCTAGATGAAGGAGCAAGTGTAATGAAAAAAGTTGCAAAGGAACGTATGAAAGACGTTAGATTAAAAGTAGGGTTAACTATCAGTTAATATGAAATCAAACTGGATTAAACACGTTGTTCCGATTCTTGCATTTACTGCAGGTATCATCATTAGCTCAATTGGAGGTATTATGACCTTAAGTTCAGCTCTTGAACTAAGTTTTTTCAAACAAGATAGATATAGTTATATATCTGAAGAAGAATGTAAATTTCAAAAAGAAGTTGAACTTCCTGTACAAGAAATTGAAAAATGTATGGAAGAAAGAAGAGAACAAGAAACTGAAAGATTTAAGGAGGATAAGAAGAGAGATATTGTTGATGGAATCTCATTTCTTGTAGTTGGTGGAATACTGCTTTTGTCTTTTAGAAAAAGGGCATTAGGATAAAGATCTGGTTTCTCAGGTCTTTTTTTATGGTAGGATATTCATACCAGTGAAGCACTGACAATGCTGAGGTACATTCAACAATACGAGCGCTTATTCACTAAGAATCAGGGTGGCACCGCGGTAATATATCGTCCCTGAGTTAACCGATTTTACATATATGAAAAGAACATTAATACGTGACCTAAGTAGTCACAAAAATGAAGAAGTGCAGATTAATGCATGGGTAGCTGTACGAAGAGATCAAGGGAAAATGGCTTTTTTTGATTTCAGAGATGTAACAGGAACTGTTCAAGGGGTAGTTTTTGGAAAACCAGAAGTACTTGAAATTGCAAAAACACTTAGACCTGAGTGGGTTGTTTCAATACAAGGTATGATCAATCCACGTCCTGAGAATATGATAAAGCAAGATGTACTTAATGGTGATATTGAAATTGAAATAACTAATATTGAAATTCTAAATAAGGCAGAAACACCAGCCTTTGAAATTACAGAATCAACCCAAGATATCAATGAAGAAGTAAGGTTGAAGAATAGGTATTTGGATTTACGTACATCACGAATGAACAAGAATTTAACGATGCGTCACAAAGTTGCAAAACTTTGTAGAGATCACTTAGATTCACTTGGTTTTCTAGAGATTGAAACACCTATACTTACTAAATCAACACCTGAGGGTGCTCGTGATTACGTAGTTCCATCTCGACTATCACCTCATCAATTCTATGCACTCCCACAATCTCCTCAGCAGTATAAGCAATTACTTATGTCATCTGGAGTAGAGAGATATTTCCAATTTGCTCGATGTATGAGAGATGAAGATTTACGTGGCGATAGACAGCCTGAGTTCACGCAACTGGATATGGAAATTTCTTTTGCAAGCCAAGAAGATATTATGAATATCAATGAACAGTTGCTCATCCACATTGTGGAGAAACTCTATCCAGAAAAAAGAATTCAACAGATTCCTTTTCCTAGAATTAGTTACAAAGAAGCAATGGATACCTATGGAAACGACCGGCCTGATATCAGAGAAGACACCACTGATGAAAATCTTTTAGCATTTTGTTGGGTTGTAGATTTTCCTTTCTTTGAAAAAACGGCTACCTCAGATGATCCACAAGCGCAAGGAGAATGGACATTTACCCACAACCCATTTTCATTAGCTGTACCAGAACATGTTGAAAATCTAAGAGCGAAGAAAAATATTGCAGATATTATCGCGGCACAATATGACATTGTTCTTAATGGATTTGAGATTGGAGGTGGTTCAATTCGAGCTCATAACCCTGAAATTTTAAGGTCAATTCTTGAAATTCTTGGTCATGAAACTAAAAACATTGAAGAAAATTTTGGTCATATGCTTCAAGCACTTGGATCAGGAACCCCTCCACACGGCGGAATTGCATGGGGATTTGACAGATTAATGATGATTCTGCAAAACGAAAAGACTATCCGTGAAGTTATTGCATTCCCAAAAAATGGGGAAGGAAGAGATCCTATGATGGAAGCTCCTTCATCAATATCAGCACAGCAACTCAATGAACTACATATCTCATTGAGTAAGATTCAAAGCTCATAGAGCTTTTTTTCTTGCCCTATATCATATACAATCATTTCATTGTAGGGTAACAAGAGATTCTGTATATGGATAAGCTAATTGAAATTTCAATAAAAAAATATTTCGAGTTGAGAAAATTTAGAGTAAAAGGGTGGCTACACAGTCAGGTGGATACTCAAGAATTTATCATTCAAGAACTAATATCTGAGGCTCTTTCTACTCAATTTGGAAAGGAACATGCATTTGTAAATATTGATTCAATTGCAACATACCAGAAACTGGTACCTGTTAGGAATCACACTGAGCTTCTTCCGTACATTGAAGATATGATGCAAGGTAAGAAGGATATCCTTTGGCCTGGAACCGTTACTATGTTTTCAAAATCTTCAGGAACTACAAGTTCAGTAAGTAAATACATACCGGTAAGTAGGGAATCATTACATGAGAATAACTATAAGGCGGGAAGAGACTTATATGCAATCATTAGCACCATCTATCCAGAGTTAACCATCTTTAGTGATGAAGGGTCAGTTCTTGGAATTACAGGGAGCTTTGAGGAACGAGAAGATGGTATGAAGGTAGGTGATGTTTCAGCAATCATTGCCTCTGAACTTCCATCTATGTTTCAAGAAAGAAGAAAACCTTCTCTTGAAGTTGCGCTTATGAAAAACTGGGATGAAAAAATCCAAGCAATAATAGATGAGTGTGTTTCTTTAAATATTACACATCTTTCTGGTGTTCCCACCTGGTTTATCCCTCTTTTCAATGAGCTTCAGAAACAACATCCATATCAAACCCTACGAGATATATGGCCTAATTTACAGCTATTTATTCATGGTGCTGTTTCTTTTAAACCATATGAGGAACGTTTTCATAAGTTACTACCTTTTGACGATATGAAGTACATCGAAGTATATAACGCATCTGAAGGTTTTTTTGCGATACAAGATACTGAAACAAAGAAAGGAGAGATGCTCCTTCTTACCGATCATGGTGTTTTTTATGAATTCATCAATTTCCATGAATATCAAAAGGGAACAAGAGATGCTATATGGCTTAACTCTGTTGAAATAGGTGTTCCGTATGCACTCATTATATCTACAAATGCAGGTCTATGGCGGTATGATCTTGGGGATGTCATTGAATTTACCTCATTAAAACCATATAGAATACGTATTGTTGGACGTACAAAGACTTGTTTGAATCTTTGTGGGGAAGAACTTATGGAAGGGAATACTGACATGGCTCTTCAAGAACTTTCTAAATCTTTTGGTGTTAATATTGAAGACTATACGGTAACAGCACTAGAATCTGGAAACAGTACTATTGGACATCATCAGTGGATTATAGAAACGGAAGAGATATTGAATATCGATGAATTTAGAACTGCCCTTGATATAAAATTAAGATCATTGAACTCGGACTATGATGCAAAAAGAACTGGAAACCTTGCTTTAGGATTACTTGAACTTCAAGTAGTTCCCAAAGGTACTTTCATGAAATGGCTTGCTTCAAAAGGGAAATTAGGTGGGCAGCACAAGGTACCAAAACTATTAGCTGATAGGAAAATATATGACGAGATATTAAAAAGCAGTATGTAATATACTGCTTTTTAATATTCTAGTTACAGACAACTTTTGCATGCTACAATACAGCTATGAGTTTTGAGTTAACTATTCCTGAATTTACTGGACCTATTGAGGCTCTCCTTAATCTTATAGAAAAAAGAAAGCTTCCCATTAATGATGTATCCCTTGCTGAGATTACAGAAGAGTATTTAAACTATATATCTAGTCTTGATTCACATATTCCCATTTCACAAAGAATTCACTTTGTATACATTGCATCTACACTTACCCTTATTAAATCAAAATCTCTTCTTCCTTCACTTGAACTAACAGAATCAGAAGAAAGTGACGTTGAACAACTTAAACATCGTCTTGTGTTATATCAGCAATACCAGGAATTAGGTTTAGTTCTTGGAACTAAATTTAAAATGATACCTTCTTTCTTTTATCCTAAGCCAAAGAAAAAAGCTATTGTCTTTTCACCTCATGTTGATATTACACCAATAAATATGACGGAATTACTTAAGAATCTATATTCAGAAATTCCAGAAAAACCTAAAACAAAGCAAGAGGGATATGTAAAAATTGCTGTTCACATAGAAGAGCTTATGGATTCACTTATCGAAAGAGTTAAGGCTCAAGCAAGTATAAACTTTCAAACTTTCTTAAAACAAAAACAATTAGGGTATACTCAACCAAAGGAACAAAAGGTGGTTGCTGTGGTTGGATTCCTTGCTCTTCTTGAGGTAGTGCGTAACCACGGCCTTGCGGTATCACAAGAACATCTTTTTTCAGATATTAATATATATCAATAGCATTTATGAACACGTATCAACAAACAATTGAATCACTGCTTTTCTATGAAAATCAACCGGTAAGTTTTGCATGGCTTTCACGTCATCTTGGTATTAGTATTGTAAATACAAAAGAAGAAGTTGAAGGATTAATGAAATACTATGAGAACAGAGGAATTGAAATTCTTGTACACGACGACATGGTTTCCTTGGTAACTCATCGTTCTCAACAAAAAAAACTTCTTGAGTTAGAAGAACAAGAACAAGTGAAAGAGCTTTCTAAGCAAGCTCTTGAAACTTTAGCTATTATTGTATACAAGCAGGGAATAACCAAGGCAGAAATTGATTTTATACGAGGAGTAAACTCTGTATATATTCTTAGAAATCTCACCATAAGAGGTCTTATTGAAAAGAAACAGAACGCTGATGACAAGCGATCACCAAAGTACAGACCAACCTTAGATCTTCTTTCGTATTTAGGGATTGCACAAGTATCTGAACTACCTGAATATGAAATGCATACAAAAAAATTAGAAGCCTTGCAAGAAGATTTTTTACAAGAACAGCTCACTCTTAGTGAAGAGTAATATACATTATGGAAACACAACTTATTATCATACGGATTCTCATCCCTACAGTTAGTGCCTTCATTATTGGGATTACTACAACACCTCTATTCACACATATTTTTTATAAGTATAAGTTATGGAAAAGAAGTTCTCGAATAGATACACAAGTAAATCCTGACATGCTCAAGCAAGCAGGGGAAGTCATGGAAAAAATACATAACAAGGAAGAAACTAAAGTTCCACGTATTGGAGGAGTAATTGTATGGACTTCAGTAAGTCTTGTTGCATTAATTGGATATCTTCTTTATCTATTCATTCCAGAAGCACTTGATTTAAACTTTATTACAAGAAATCAAACACTTATTGCATTTGCTTCCTTGATAGTTGGTGCTGTTATTGGTCTCATTGATGATCTTTTACAAATTTTTGGTAATAAAAAGCAACTTGCCATTGGTATACCTAGAAAGATTAGAATTGCTTTAGTTGCAAGCTTAGGAATTCTTCAAGGTATGTGGTTTTTTGAAAAACTTGGTTATTCATATATCACTATACCTTTTGATCTTGGTATTCTTGAACTGGGAGTATTCTTTGTACCTTTATTTATGATTACTACTCTTGGACTGTTTTCAAGTTCTATTATTGATGGATTGGATGGTTTAGCAGCTGGTGTATTAGGTACTATTTTTACCACCTATGGATTTATTGGTGTTATTCAATATCAATACAGTATTGCAATCTTTTGTTTTGTTGTTGCAGGAGCGCTTCTTGCATTTTTATGGTTTAACATACCTCCGGCTCGATTTTATTTAGGAGAAACAGGAATACTCTCACTTACACTTCCTCTTGCAGTAATTATATTCCTAACCAATACCCTAGTTGAATTTATTATTATTGGTCTGCCACTAATCATTACTTCACTTTCTTCAATTATTCAGATAGTTGCTCGAAGGTATTTTAACAAAAGGGTATTTAAACTAGCACCTCTTCACCACCACTTTGAAGCAATTGGATGGGGTCGACCTAAGATTACTATGAGGTATTGGGTGTTTTCAATCATCTGTTCTGCAATTGGAATTATTGTTGTTATCATTGGATAAATTATGAAAAAACTTAGAAAAAAAAAGGTTGATATAAAACTTCTAACCATTATATTTCTGTTACTTGCAATTGGTCTTATCACCTATATTTCAACGTCACTCTCAATCTTTACCGAGGACAAGGATCAATTTTGGTCCTTGATCATTAGGCATGTTGGTTTAGGAGTTATTGGTGGAGGTATTGCGATGTATGTAACCAGTCACATTGACTATAGTCACTGGAAAAAATATTCACTTCATGTATTCATCCTATCAGTTCTTGCAACTGCTTTAGTATTTATTCCAGGGCTTGGATTCTCTCATGGTGGAGCAACACGTTGGTTGAGTTTAGGATTCATTACACTGCAACCTGCAGAGTTTTTGAAGTTAGGAACGATTCTTTTCTTTAGTGCATGGCTAGCAAAACACAAAGACCGTATATCAACATTTAAGTTTGGTTTACTACCATTTCTTGGAATAGTTGGTATTGCTTTTGCTACCCTTATTCCACAACCAGACACAGGAACAATGGCACTTATTGGTCTTGTTTGTTTTCTTTTATATTTCATGCGAGGAGCTTCATGGAAGCATATTGGAGTTGTTATTTTTTGTTTTTTTGTTTTTGCAGGTGCATATGCAGCGGTAAATCCACACGTTATTGATAGAATTGAAACCTTTGCTAATCCTTCAAGAGATCCATATGGAGCATCATACCAAGTACAGCAATCTAAAATTGCTATTGGTTCAGGGAAGCTGTATGGAAGAGGTTTAGGACAGAGTGTACATAAATTTGGACCATATCTTCCTGAATCAAATTCTGACTCTATCTTTGCAGTATTTGCAGAAGAATTTGGTTTTTTGGGAACTTCTTTACTAGTAGTACTTTACTCGATATTTACTTTCTTTGGGGTAAGAATTGCACGCCTTGCACCAACAAGTTTTGGACAAAATATTACCATTGGAATTATATTCTTAATTACCATTCAAGTATTTTTCAATATTGCTGCTATTTCAGGTTTAGTACCGTTATCTGGTTTACCCCTTATCTTTATGAGTCATGGCGGTTCAGCATTATTTATCAGCCTTGCTCAACTTGGTATTGTTCTTAACGTCTCTCGGTATATTAAAACTCCACGTAAGGTGGTGAAATAGTGTATACTATACGAGTATGAAAGTTGTATTTACTGGAGGAGGAACTGGAGGTCATTTCTATCCTATTATCGCAGTTGCTGAACAATTAAACGACATAATTGATAAGGAAAACATTGCTGATGTTGAGCTTTATTATTTTGCCGACAAACCTTTTGACCCTGAACTTTTGAAAGAAAATAGTTTGAAGTTCGTGAAAATACGAGCAGGGAAGTTACGCACATATTTTTCAATGGAAAATATTGCCGATGCAATATCAACAGGTATTGGAATTATTGAAGCATTCTTTGCCTTATTCTCAATCTTTCCTGATGTTATCTTTTCAAAAGGTGGCTATGTTGCTTTTCCAACGATGGTTGCAGCAAAGATATTAAAAATTCCTGTAATTATTCATGAATCTGATTCAGTGCCAGGAAGAGTTAATATTTGGTCGTCCAAGTTTGCAAAAAGAATTGCTATCTCATACAAGCAAGATGTTGATTATTTTGATGCAAAGAAGGTAGTGCATACAGGGCAACCTATTCGAGCTGATTTTGAGAGCAAAATTACTGAAGGAGCTCATTCTTTTCTTGAGCTGTCTCCTGATATTCCAACCATTTGGATTCTAGGAGGTTCACAAGGTTCACAAACGATTAACAGTGTTGTAAGTAGCACCTTAAAACAGCTACTACCTAAGTATCAAATCATTCATCAAACGGGTGAAAATAATTACGATACTATCAAACTGTTAACTGAAGCTACTTTAGAGGATGAATTGTACAAGAATAGGTATAAGATATATCCTCACTTAAATTATCTTTCAATGAAAATGGCCGCTGGAGTTTCTGATATTGTTATCTCACGAGCAGGATCAACTATCTTTGAAATTGCCAACTGGAGAATCCCTTCGATTATCATTCCATTAGGTTCAGCACATAAAAATCATCAGTTGAAAAATGCATACAATTACTCAAGAGAGGGTGCTTGTACGGTTATCGAAGAAAATAATCTTTCTGATGATCAATTGATATTCGAAATTAATAGAATATATGACAATCAAGAGGTAAAGGAAAAAATGATTGCTGGAGCTATTGCTTTTGATATCCCTGATGCTGCAAAAAAAATTGCAGAAGAGATTGCGAGCATTGGACTTACCCACGAAGAAGAGTACTAAAAGATTGCTATGGTATGCAGTCTTTTTTTTTGCTACACTTTTCGCATGAATAACTCAATGATAACAACAAGGATGGCTCCTTCACCAACAGGTAATTTTCACATTGGTGGAGTAAGAACAGCTCTCTTCAATTACTTTTATGCAAAACAGCATGGAGGTACTTTTATTATTAGAAGTGAAGACACTGACAAGGAGCGTTCTAAACCAGAATATGAGCAAAATATGCTTGATGTTCTTAAGTGGTTAGAGATTGATTTTGATGCCTTCTATCGCCAATCTGAACGTACCGAAATATATCAAGATCACATTAAAATACTTATTGATTCTGGAAATGCATATGAAGCGGAAGAATCTAATGAAAATCCTGAATTAAAGGTGATTAGATTTAAAAACCCAAATACCATCATCACCTTCAACGATATAATTTTAGGAGATATTAGTTTTGATACTACTGAACTTGGTGATTTTGTTATTGCACGAAATATCACTACTCCTATTTATCACCTAACTGTTGTTGTTGATGATGCTTTGATGAACGTAAGTCATGTTATTAGAGGTCAGGAACATATTAACAACACAGCTAGACAGATATTGATTCTTGAGGCTATGGGATTCACAAGACCAAACTATGCACATATTCCACTTATCATGTCACCTCGTGGAGGAAAACTATCTAAACGTGATCCTGAAGTTATTCCTACCTTAGAGTACAAGGATCAAGGAATTCTGAAAGATGCATTCATTAATTTTCTTTCATATATCGGATGGAATCCAGGTGATGATGTAGAAATTATGAAACCAGAAGAAATCCTCAAAGCATTTAGTTTGGATAAGGTACAAAAAAGTGGAGGGGTATTCAATATTGAAAAACTATATTGGATGAACAAACAATACTTGAATATGCTTTCTGATGAAGAGTTTGTTAACTATCTTGAACCGGTTAAGGAAGATATAGAACAACTTAAGGGATATAATACAGAAATATTTTCAAGAGTTACCCCTGTGATAAGAGAGCGTATTGAAGCATATAAAGATATTCACGAAATGATTAAACAAGGTGACCTTGAATACTATTTCAATACTCCACTCATTCAAAATGAATCGCTCGTATGGAAACAAGAGAGTCTTGAAGATGCAATGAGACATCTCAAAAAGGTTCACCATGATTTAGATTCTTTTGAGGGTACCTGGGACAAAGAAACACTCAAAGAGCTATTGTTCCCATATGCTGAAGAACAGGGAAAGGGGAGCGTTTTATGGCCTCTGAGATACACACTGTGTGGGAAAGAGAAGTCACCTGATCCATTTACTCTTCTTGAAATACTAGGAAAGGAAGAATCATTGCAAAGAATACTTAAGGTAATACAGAAGTAGTAGTCAATTTGATATAACAGTACACACAGTGATACAATAGCGAAGATGAAACATCTTCGCTATTTTGTAATATTATCTTTCCTTTTGGTAACCCCAGTATTTGCTCAGCAAACTGAAATTTCTCAAATCGAACAACGAATTGAAGAACGAAATCAAGAAAAAAAGAAACTTGAGGCGCAGGCACTTGAACTCAGAAGACAGCTTGAAAATGTTGGAAATGAAAAAAGTTTAGTATCCAAGGAACTTTCTCAAATTGCAGCAGAAAGAAAATCACTTGAAAATGAAATAGCTCAGACACAGAATGAGATTGAAAAGATAAAGCTTGAAGCAAAGAGATCTGAATCATTGATTCGTACTTACTCACAAAAAATTAGTAATAATACGTCAACATTAGGAGCATTGATTCGTTCTTTTGCATCTTCTAATTTGCAATCAGATTTTGAACTTTTTCTTTCATCACAAAAGCTGTCTGACATCCTAATGAAAAGAGATGCATATATTCGTCTACAACGACCAATCATTGAGACAACATCTGAACTTGAGTTCAATAGAGTTCTTGCATATGAGTCAACACAGCAACTACGTTCACAAGAGGAAAATTTAGCAGTTGAGCAGAATATTTTAGGTGATCAAAAAGAGATTGTTGTGGTAAAGGAAATAGAGAAAGATCAAATACTTAATCAGGTTAAAAACAAAGAACAGGGAGTTCAAACAACACTACAAAAGACACTTCAAATGATCAGTCAACTTGATCAAGAAGTTAGAAATTTTGAATCAACTATTTCTTTTTTACTTGATTCATCAAAACTTCCAAAGAAAGGTTCTTCTGTTCTACGATGGCCTCTTGATTATGTACTCATCACTCAGCGTTTTGGAAAAACAGTTTCTTCAGAACGTTTGTATGTTTCAGGATCACACAGCGGTATGGACTTCAGAGCATCTGTTGGTACTCCTGTGTATGCAACTGCAGCTGGAATAGTACGAGGAGTTGGAGACACTGATCTTACTTGTCCTAAGGCATCTTTTGGAAAATGGGTATTCATCGAACACAAAGGTATTGGACTTTCAAGTACGTCAGGCCATCTTTCGAAGATTGTAGCGGTTGAAGGTCAAAAGGTTAAAGCTGGTGATGTTATCGGATACACTGGAAATACTGGTCGAAGTACAGCACCACATCTTCACCTAACAATTTATGCAACATCAGGTGTTAACGGGGAAGAAGGGGTTCGTATTACAGACAGACCAAGTGCTGCTTGTTCTGGTAAAAGTTACCGTATGCCACTTGCACCTACCGCAGCATACCTTGATCCAATTGACTACCTACCACCTGCAACAGCATCAATGTTCAAACATCCATCACTTGCAAGCTAGTGTATTTCAAGTGATACTATACATATGAAATATATCCGAAAACAAGCTGGATTTATCAAGTGGATTATTATTGGTTTTGTTGTTTTAGTACTCGTGTCATATTTTTACGATTTTAGTGTGAAAGAGGCAGTTGAAGACGAAACAACACAGGAAAACATTGAATACATCACATCAAACGCAGAAAGTTTTTGGGATAAAAATCTTAATGATGCAGCCATCTATCTTTGGAATGATGTATTTGTTGATCTTATCTGGGGAAGTTTCATTGCAAATATGGAACGAATCAAAGATGGACAACCTACTGACTTTGAAAACAATGCTCCAGGTGTTTCATCAACAGGGAACATAACAAACCCACCTATTGGAAAAACAGAAGTATAACTTCTGTTTTTTCTTTTCAGGTTGATAAAAAGAAAGTAGTATAGGTAAAAACAATAATCTTTTTAAAACTACATAATATGATACAAAAACCTAAGTTTCAAAGAAGAAACATGAAAGAAAAGGTTTTTTGGGAATCTATAGACATGATTGTTAATAGGTATTTCAAAAAACGAAAGAAAGTAGGAGGCGTATGGATTAAAATCAAAGCCTTCATTTTATTATTATTTATATCAACTCTTTATTTATCAATTGTCAATTACGGAGAGGCAATGGGATTCAGTGTTATTTTCCTTTATTTTTTTCTTGGAATATTTCTTACTTCCTACAGCATGAACGTTATGCACGAGGGAAGTCATAGAACCTTTTCAAGTAACAAGTGGTTGAATAAACTAGCTGCTTCATCAAATATATTTATCGTAGGAGGTAATCCAAAAAATTGGGATGTTGAACATAACATGTTACATCACCCCTTCACCAATATTGTTGGTGTAGACGATGATATATCGTCTGGAAATGCGGTACTTAGATTCACTAAGTACATTGAGATGAAGTTTTTGCATCGATTCCAAAAGTATCCGGTATATATTTTTATGATATATAGTTTGCTTACACTAAATTGGTTTTTCGCAACTGATATTGTGCAAACAAAAAGATATCTGGCGTATCAGAAAACTGGTTTAATTAGAGGATATTATACAAATAAATATACAGCGGGGAGCTTAGTTATTTTGTATAAATTAATAGCACTTACAATTTGGATTGCTATTCCTATTTTGGTTGGTATACCAGTTAAGATAACAATTGTTTCTTTCTTTTTTATGCATTTAGTTATGGGAACTATTTTGGCCCATATATTTCAACCAGCTCATATTAATGAGTATGCGTTGGAATTTAAAAATAGTTCTGATTTAAGTACTAAAATGCATCAACTAAGAACAAGCATCGATTATGGTATAAAAAATAGATTTCTTACTGAATTTTCTGGTGGTTTAAATTATCAAAAAGCTCATCATATTTTTCCTAATATCACTCATCAACACTATGGAGTGCTCACGAGGATAATAAAAATTAAGTATGCTGAATTTTACAAAGATAATCCATATCCTGAGTTTGAATCTCTAATGAAGGCTATAGCAGGGAACTATTCATACTTAAAAGAAAACAGTATCTCAACAAAAGAATTACTCACCACATAGGTGAATACAGACGATCAACATACATTTTGGTTGTCTTTTTTATGTGGTTGTAATATAATATTCATATATGCAATCAAAAGGATTCACTCTTATAGAACTACTGGTAGTAGTAGCAATCATTGGAATATTGGCAACGGTGGTTTTAGCGTCGCTAGGATCTGCACGTACTAAAGCAAAAGATGCAGCAGTAAAAGCGGCATTGAAGAACATGCAGGTTCAAGCAGAGCTAGAGTATACTACTGATTACAATACTATCTGTAATGATGGAAGTGTGAGTTTCAAAATATTTTTACAAGCTCTCACGAATAGTACAAGATCAAGTTTTTGTGTTGATAGCAATTCGCGTGCATATGCTAACGCTAGTGGAATTAGTAGTATCACCACAGGTGGCCTTAATACTTCGGTAAATCAATGGTCAGCATCAGTTGGTATTAGTGGAAATAAATGGTTTTGTGTTGATTCACTTGGAGTAGCTCGTGAATATTCAACTAATCCTGCAAGTGAAACTAGGAAATCTTGTGAGTAGAAAAAACAAGGGTTAGTCCTTGTTTTTTTTAATATTAAATAGATTCTTGCTAAATTTTACAAAGATAATCCATAATTAATGTTATTGAAAAACCAAAAGTCTTCTGACAGTATTTAATATTTTTCAATTTTCTTTTTAAATGAAAGGGGATTATTAAACAGAAACCAACTAGCTTATTTTTACAGAACTTTTCTGTGATACAATATATTAATATGAAATCAAAAGGATTCACTCTTATCGAACTACTTGTAGTAGTGGCAATCATCGGAATACTTGCAACAGTGGTATTAGCATCACTAGGATCTGCACGAGACAAGGCAAGAGAAGCAAAGAATCAATCTAATCTTAGAGAAATTGGTAAATTAATCACAGTTGCTAAAATAAATACTGATCAAAGTATTTACAATCTCGTACCTACTTTGGGAACTTGTGGAAATGCTTGTTATTGCGGAACAAATGGGATGGGAGATGCTGGTTGCAGAACTCAATGGGAGACAATCATTAATGCAGTTGCAGTTGCTGCAGGGGAGACTGGGGCTCCTTCAGGGTTATATACTGATCCTTGGGGTCTACCATATGCAATTGACCCTAACGAAGGAGTAGGTGGTTCGAACTATTGTGCTAGTGATTGGCTCTATAGTTCAATGGGATCTGGATCTATTAATGCACCACGTGGTGCACCATGGCGACGCGATATATTAAATCAAGATTTAGGTCGTTGTTAAGCGCGCACATAAAGTTAATACATAAATAACATCACGAAGGTGATGTTATTTATAAAGTATAATAACGTCGCACAATCCCTTTTGTATGACATGCATGTCGTAAAACTCTTATAAAAAATAATCTAAGAAATAAAATATTGGGAAATTTCCCTAAGGCTTGTAGGTACGTAAATTAAATACTATTTATGACAAAATTTTATAACGTATGTACTCGTAAGACTATCCGACTTGAAAAAGGTGACAAAACCTTATATCACAAAGTTGGGGTCGTTAAGGTTACCGAAAATGGTGGATGGTTCTTGCAAATGTACCATCAGCCAGAAACTGATTTCCTTATCTTCCCAAGTCATAATGACGAGTTACCAGTTATTAATTTTGATGGAAATGAAGCTTAGCAATACCACCGCTATTCCAAATGAGTTTTTTGATGAACTCATGGCAAAGCTCTCATCTTCCGCAATACGAGTCTATCTAAAGATTGCACGAAATACTTTTGGATGGAGAGATGAAAATGGATATCCTAAAAAGCGAGATTGGATTTCTCATTCCCAATTTTCAAAAGTTGGGATATCAAATCGAAGTGTAACCAATGCGTTAGATGAACTCATTGAAAAAAATCTTATCTATTTAACCGATTATTCAGGATTGCCATTAAACACTCCTAACCAACGAAAACAAGCTCAACGTATATTTTATTCAATTGTACATAACGTTGAAAATACTACACTTACCAACGCAAAATTTGACCCTACAAGGACGCAAAATTTGCGTCCTACAAAAGAAATTTCTTTACCAAGGTATAACGCAAATGAACGAATGCCGGACCATATCCGCATGCAACAAATACTACAAGAAGAAGCTCAGAAGCAAGCTAAGAGAGATAATTGGGTATAGGTAAAAGCTTACGCTTTTATCTTTCTAAAAACATGATATTCCTTCGACACCAGATTACTTGATAGATAAAGAAGCACATGAAATTGATGCTTCTGAATTATGATAATAATCCAATTTTAGCTGTTGTTGGGTCCAACACAAATGCTCATCATGATTGACACAATAGTTTATTAATGATATTGTAAAAATTGAATTTTAAAAAAAAAGAAAATGGTTAAAAATTTAATACAAATTAATGAAATTTGTCTTCATTATAAAAGACCCCATGTCTCAAAACTTCCTAAGTTAGTATACACTTCTGATATTATAAATTATTTATTTGAAGTTATTGATAAAAATATTATTGACGTCAAAGAGTATTGTTGGGTTGCATTATTAACATCTAGTAATTATTTATTAGGTATTTCTGAAATAAGCTCAGGAAATATTTCAAGATGTTCATTGAGCATACGTGAAATAATTCAGCTTAGTTTAGTGTCAAATGCTGTAAAAATTATTGTTCTTCACAATCATCCAAATGGAGATGCCTCACCATCAACATCAGATATTGAAATGACAAAAAAATTAAGTTTTGCGATAAATTTGTTTGAAATGGTGC